>OHUN01000695.1_pt1 | contig 19371 bp, 9 predicted proteins | sample 1579211 | NCBI WGS metagenome assembly OHUN01 (sample SAMEA3879560, study PRJEB24766) | human gut metagenome | biome: human-associated habitat; feature: feces | place: USA | collected 1985/1987
GCCCAAAGTGATGTTACGGATGCTGAAGTAGCTGGCCTTTATCAGATTGAGGTCTGATTGCTGAGTGAAAGAGTTGGAAGCATTGTCAGCATTCCAAATAGGAAGTGAACCTTGACCGGTCTCAGGGTTGAATGTTTTCCACATATCCTTATTATGACCTACGTAGAATGAAGAGCTCATGCCGGACAGATAAGAATAGTCATAAGCATAGCCACCAATTTGGAAAGCCGTTGCTATAGAAAGGTCGATTCCCTTGTAAGAGAAAGTAGTGCTCAAACCACCGTTGAAATCGGGCAGTGCAGATTTTCCAATGAAGTAGCGGGTTGCGTCTGCATAAGTGGTGGTGGTAGTACGGCCTGTCACTTCCCCTTTCTCGTTTGTCTCATCCATGTACCACATGGCATTTCCTTTTTCGTCCATGCCGGCATACATATAAGTATAGTATTCAAAGCGGCTCTTACCTTCGCGCAGGTTGAACGGACCGGAAGTGATACCATTTTCACGGTTTTCTTCGGGCAGTGTCACGATGCGGTTCTTGTAGTGAGATCCCACGAGCGATACCGTCCACTTTAGGTCGGGCTGATTGAAAATATCCACATTCACTTCAAACTCTATACCAGTGTTTTTCATCGCACCCAGGTTTTCCCAATTATACGGACGTCCGGCTGTAGAGTAAGCTACAGGGCGCTTGAAGAGCATATCGTCTGTACGACGATAAAAATATTCGAATGAACCGTATACTCTGTCGAATAGACGGAAATCTACTCCCACGTCAAAAGTCTTCTGCTTTTCCCAAGTCAAGTCCGGATTACCGTAGAATTCCGGTGAATAACCCAACTCTGAACCATTCCAAGTAACTGTGTATTGGTCTTGATAAGGCGTGTACACATAGGCATAGTCATACTCCGAAAGGATGCTTTCATTACCTTGGGTACCATAAGACGCACGCAGTTTCAAGTCGTTCAACCAAGAGTTTGTACCCTCCATGAATGCTTCGTTGGAAATACGCCAAGCGGCACCTACCGACCAGAAATTACCCCAGCGGTCCAAGAAGCGGGAAGTACCGTCGCGACGGAAGGCTGCAGAAAGATAATATTTGTTGCTATAGTCGTAGTCTGCCATACCGAAATACCCCTCGATGTTATGGTTTGCCGTGTAGCTGTTAATGTATTGCATTTGTCCACCGTTGTCCAGTTCCGGATTGTTCGGATTAAAGAAATTGGTCTTCTGTCCTGCTAAATACTGATATTCATACTTATAGTACTCGTGACCTATCTTGGCCGACAAGTGGTGGTTATCGCCAAAAACATTGCTGTAGGCCAGAATCTGGTTGAAGTTGGTAGTTGTAGTGTTGTAGCTCCCTTTTGTACCACGACCACCGAAAGACTGTCCGTCACCGATGAGCGGAGTGTAGAATACTGTCTGGCTACTGTTCGTGAAATCATAACTGTAGTTTGCTGTAAACTTGAAATTCTTCAAGAACGAGATTTCCAGATACGAGCGTGAAGTCAGATTATTGTACACAGTTTCACGAATATCCTCTTTCATATTGGCTATCACATTCTGGTTAGTAGCCGTAGGACGTTTAGATGTACCGTCTGTCTCACCGTTTCCGGCATCATACATAGGACTTCCGTCCTCATAATATTTCATATTACCTTCTGCATCATAGGCATGAACCGGGAAGATGGGAGCCCAAGAGCGTGCCACCTCAAAAGGATTGGAGGCAGCTCCGGCATTCTCTTGTACACCATTCTGAGTTGCTTTGGAATAGCCTACATTGGTACCTACCTTCAACCAGGATTTCAACTGAGAGTTAACGTTGGCACGAGCCGTAAAGCGCTCATAAGAAGAACCTAGCACATAAGAGTCATTGTCCAGAAAGCCCATAGATACATAGTAATCTGTGCGGTCATTACCACCCGATGCAGATACATTGTACTCTTGACGGAAGGCATTGTCGAACAAGGCATCGGCAAACGAATCATTATAACGCGGACGTGCATTGGGATTAAGTTTCCCATCGGGGGTTACCAGATACTCTCCCTGCGGGATGATGTAAGCATTGTAATTACCCAGTTCGCCCAGCAAATCCTGGCTGGCTGCCAAGTTAGATTCTTCAATGGAGTTTCCGGCTGCCCAATAGGTGTTACGAAGACCATACCAAGACAAACGGTAGAACTCTCCCGGATCAGTAGCCATATCATAGTCCTTGTACGCACGCTGTGCCACCCCCCAGGAGCCGTTAAAGTTGATGGCCACCTTGTCTTTGCGTCCGGTCTTGGTAGTAATCATAACCACACCACCAGCTGCACGGGAACCATACAAAGAGTTGGAAACGGCGTCCTTCGACACGTTTACCGAAGCAATATCCGTAGGGTTGATGTCCGACAACTTACCATTGAAGGGTACACCATCTACTACAATTAGCGCATTGTTGCTGGCCGAAATAGAACCGATACCGCGTAATACGATATTGGCATCTTGTCCCGGCTGGCCGGAAGAACTTACAACTTGCAAACCAGCCACAGCTCCTTCTAGTGCATTGGACACGGATGTAGCTTGTGAATTACTGATAATCTCATTCTTTACACTGCTGATAGAACCCACCAAATCTTGTTTACGTTTAGTGCCATAAGCCACTACTGTTACTTCATCAAGTATCTCTGTATCAGGAATCATAACCACTTTTACGCTCGGTTTGATTACCACTTCTTGAGTCTTCATACCGATGTACGAAATCACCAGAGTTTTCGCGGAACTACAACACTATTATTTTATTAATAATCAAGCGATTATACCATGTAATAGAAATCACTATAGCGAAATTTCCTTTCTCACAAGGTGTATGTATAGGGGTACAATGTATAAAACCTTACTGCTGTGATACTATTTGTTGGATTAATGACTTGGTTATCATATGTATATCATAAAGTTAATACGTTGCTTAAAGATTTTAAATGATTCTTCCTCTTATATGAAGAATATCTTTTGTCAACATCTATCATCCTAGCTGCTTTCAATGAAGCATTTACTCTACATTGTCATTTTATTAGCGAAAGTACTAAAGTCTATGTAAAAGAATATTTCAATAGCTTCAAAAAACAGTAAACTCAAAACTTTGTGATTAGCTAAACAATCAAGACAACTGTTGTTTCTTCATAACAGTTTTCATCATTTTTGCTTCCACACTTCCACCCGCTCCTTGTATCCCTCTATTCATCGGCATTACAGACGCTGTGGAAGCAATGCAAAAGTGTGGAAGCAAAATTTGCTTCCACACCTCCAATCAGTCTTAAATATTGATAACACACCAATGTCAATCTTCTATTTACACTATACTATACTTAATTGATTCTCAGCAATTTCTTACTGCAAAATTTTGCAAACCTATTGCAGCGATACTGCAAAGCTGTTGCAGTGGTACTGCAAACTAATATGCAGCGCGGCTGCAAGCAATATGCAGTGATACTGCAAACAATATGCAGTGGTACTGCAAAACGTATGCAGTGAGTTTGCAGCGAGCAGGCTGAAACTGAATAGTGAGTGAACAGACTTTAAAGGAGAAGTATATGACTAACGATATGAAAGTGTAGTATTGGCTATGCTAAGTTCGTGTTTTTTTAGGTAAAGGCATGAGTGCATGGTTCTTTTCTAAATCATGCACTATAGTCATATCCATTACATTTGTATACACTTGTGTGGTTTTAACACTTTTATGCCCCAATAATTTTTGCACCGTTGTAATGTTTACTCCATTATAAATCAATAGAGTTGCATTAGTATGGCGAGCAGTGTGGAATGAAATTTTTTTTGATAAACCAGCTAGGCGGGAAATCACAATTAAATCCTTGTTCACATTAGAGTTATCCCTTAAATGAAAGAAGCTTTGTAAGTCATCCCGATATTTGTCCAGAATAACAAGCCCTTTTCCTTCGAATAAGAGATAAAGAGGTAATCTGACTTCTGTACTCGTCTTTATGGATTTATAAATTAGCCAGGTTTCTTGACGAATCTCCACGATGTTATCGGGTGATAAACTGATAAAATCAGAATATCTCATTCCTGCATAGCAACAAAACAAGAATGCATCTAAAGTCTTTTGCAATTTAGTATATCTGCCAGCCAAGCTTAATTTCTCCAACTTCTCCAACTCTTCAGGAGATAAGTGCGTATGCTTGTTTTCTATAGTTTTAATCTTGTACTTTCGAAAAGCGTATTTTTGTATCTCCATATAATCCTTGTTGATGGCGACATTTATATGTCGCTTCAGATGCTTCATATGTTTGGCTATCGTATTTGTGTGATAACCTCTTGATTGCAAGAAATATTCAAAGGAGGATATGAATTCGAATGTTAAATCAGAAAAGGTTACATCCTTTTTGAACTGTTGTAATAATGAAAGAGTGGAGAGATGATTTCGTTTTGTACTTTCTTTTAGAGTAGAGTTTGCTATCTCTTGCCTAAAAAAAGGAATAAAAGAGGTTTTGTTTTCGCTTGTGCTCAAAACATCCTTTAGTAACTCTAATGAAATACGCCTTCCTTGCTGCCACAATTCCAACTCTTTTTTTTCTATCATAGCCATGAACTCATATATCAATCTATTCAGCGCATCTGCATTAGGATGATTCTTCACAATAAGCTTTTTATTGTCCCACTGTTCTGGCTTTAAATAAACTTTGGTTGAAAAATACTTTTTCTTTCTGTCCAAATAGGCTTCTACTTGTACCAATGCCATTCCTTTTTTATTCAGGCTTCTTTTTCTGTTGTACACTAGATTGTAAATAATCTTACTCATTTTACTTGATTTTAATTAATACCAATAACAAATAAGACGATATTCTGTGCTCGATGGGATTAGAATAAGAATTAATATCTCTAAAAAGTGTCTTTTTGTGTTTAGCTATTAATCGGTATTTAGCCTCCGGGAACTCTCAATTTGTTTCAAAATCAGGTCCGTTCTCTGTTTTAGCGGCTTATTTATTAACCATTTTGTTTTAAAATATGTGTATTTCTTGGAAAAATCATCCTAAAAGAGGGAATCATAGTGATAGTAAACATAAGCCAGTTTAGGTTTTTTAAGTGTGAAAAATCTGTTATTAAGCATAAAGTGGCATGTTTAATTAACAAATTGATAGATTTACAAGGTTTTTTCAATAAAATAGTTGTTCGTTTCAGTTTTATTAATATATTTGCACTTTGTTAGAGTAAAGAAACAATTAATGTAAAGTTAAACTTTAAGAGAGAATTTATGAAAAGAAAATTAATGCTGTTATTGGCCTGTCTTTTTGTCGGAATAGGCCTAGTAACTGCCCAAACCCAGAAGGTTACAGGTGTTGTAATTTCTGAAGAAGACGGGCAGCCAGTTATTGGAGCCTCTGTATTGGTAAAAGGTACACAAATTGGTGCTATTACCGGTGTAGATGGTGATTTTACATTACCAAACGTACCAAGTTCCGCGAAAACTCTGGTGATTTCTTATATTGGTATGCAGACCCAAGAAGTGGCAATAAAACCCAGCTTAAAAGTGGTGATGAAGTCTGATACTGAGATGCTTGATGAGGTAATGGTGGTTGCTTTCGGTACAGCAAAGAAGTCTGCATTTACGGGTTCGGCTAAGGTGGTTGGTACCGAAAAGCTGGAGCAGTCGCAAGTGACGAATGTTACCGATGCTTTGGCAGGTGCTGTGCCGGGTGTGACATTGACTTCCAATGACGGTGCTCCAGGTGCAAAATCATCCATCAAGATTCGTGGTTTTAGTTCTATCAATGCAAAGAATGACCCTCTGATTATTGTGGACGGCGCTCCTTATAGCGGTGATATTAATAATATCAATCCTAACGACGTTGAGTCAATGACAGTATTGAAGGATGCAGCTTCGAATGCACTTTACGGTGCTCGTGGTGCTAATGGTGTAATTATCATCACTACCAAAAGGGCCAATATGTCGGGAGAGGCTAAGGTGACTTTTGATGCTAAGTGGGGTGCTAACACTCGAGCGTTGCAGAAATATGAAGTGATTGACAATCCTGGCATGTACTACGAGATGCATTATCGTGCCATGAACAATTATTATAAGTCAACGGGAATGAATGACCAAGCTGCATGGCTTGAGGCAAACAAGAATCTGTTTGGCTCCAACGGTGGATTGGGATACAATGTATATACAGTTCCCGATGGGCAATTCCTCATCGGTCAGAACGGTAAACTTAATCCCAACGCCACATTGGGTAGAGTTGTGAATTATAAAGGACGTGACTATCTGCTGACTCCGGATGATTGGGAAGATGTGGGAATGCGTACCGGTCTGCGTCAGGAATACAACTTCTCGGTGAGCGCAGCCAATGAAAAGTCCTCTTTCTATGTTTCTTTAGGTTATCTTGGAAATGAGGGTATCACTGAAGGCTCTGACCTGAAACGTTTGACAGGCCGTTTGAAAGCCGACTATCAGGCGAAGAAGTGGTTGAAGATTGGTGGTAATATGGGATATGCACGTTTTGATTCCAACTCGTTGAGTAACAATGGTACCAGTTCGTCTACCGGTAATATATGGGCGTTTGTTACCCAAATGGCTCCCATCTATCCCGCCTACGTGCGCAATGCTGACGGCAGCATCATGGTGGATAATAATGGTATTGGAATGATGGACTACGGTAGTGGTATCAATGCAGGTATGCAGCGTCCTTTCATTGCTGATGCCAACCCTATTCTAGACAATAAACTAAATACCAGAAACTCTGAAGGAAATGCCATTAACGGCAACGCCTTTGTAGATATAACTCCTATAGAAGGCCTGAAGGTGACATTCAATGGTGCTTTCAACTTGGATGAGACACGTCATAGTTACGTTTACAATCCTTACTACGGGCAGTTCGACTCCACTGGCGGTACAGTGAGTAAGTATCATACACGTACTTACGATTACAACCTGCAACAACTTGTTTCTTATGCCCGTTCGTTTGGCGACAATAACTTCGATATTCTTTTAGGTCACGAATATTATGATTATCGCTACTATGAACTTGGGGCTAGCAAGTCGCAGATGTTCTCTCAAGGCAATAAGGAATTGGATGGTGCCATTATCGACGGACAAGGTGCTTCTTCCTATAAAGAGCGTCGTAACAATGAAGGTTTCTTCGGCCGTTTGCAATACAATTATGACGAACGCATCTTCGGCTCGGCTTCTTTGCGTCGTGATGCTTCCAGCCGTTTCCATCCGGACCATCGCTGGGGTACATTCTGGTCGGTAGGCGGTGCGTGGCTTATCAACAAAGAAAGCTGGTTTGATGCTTCATGGGTGCAGGAACTGAAGCTGAAGGCTTCTATTGGTTCACAAGGTAATGACAATATCGGTGACTTCCTCTATACGGATAGATTTAACATTATCAACTCTAACAACAGCCTTGGTACTTCATTTAAATCTAAGGGCACTAAAGACATCACTTGGGAAACCAACACTAACTTCAATATCGGTGCAGAGTTCCAGTTGTGGAACCGTGTAACCGGTAGCATTGAGTACTACAGACGTAAGACTTCGGATATGTTGTTCTCATTTACCGTGGCTCCATCATTGGGTTATGCTTCCTATATGGACAACGTTGGTAACATGGTCAATAGTGGTGTGGAAATGGACTTCAATGTGAATATCTTCGATACACGTAACTTTACGTGGGATGTGAATGTGAACATTTCAACCTTGAAGAACCGTATTACGATGCTTGATCCTGATAAGTTGATTACTACTGAGTATACAGCTGATGGAAAAGGATATAAGGGCTATTCTAACGGAAGCTTCTTCATTGGTGAGGATTTGTCTATGTTTACATGGCGCTTGAAGGAGTATGCCGGAGTGAATGAAAAGGGTGAGTCTTTGTTCTATAAGAATGTCAAGGACGAGGCCGGCAATATCACCGGACGTGAAACGACTACGAATCATGCTCAGGCTGACTATTACATCACAGAGGAAAGCTCAATACCTAAGGTGTATGGTGGTTTCGGTACCAAACTGAAAGTATATGGCGTGGACTTCGGCATAAACTTCACTTACCAGATTGGTGGTAAGCAATATGATGGTACGTATGCTTACTTTATGTCGTCACCTTATGGTACGGCTGGTTACAACTACCATAAGGATTTGCTGAACTCATGGACTCCTGAGAACACAAATACTAATATCCCTCGTTTCCAGATGAACGACCAATATTCAGGGGCAATGTCTACGCGCTTCTTGACAAATGCGAGCTTCTTGAATATCCAGAATATTAATGTGGGCTACACGTTACCTTCCAAGTGGACAAGAAAGTTGGCCATCAACTCATTGCGCGTGTATATGTCGGCAGAAAATGTTTTCTATTGGTCTAAACGTAAAGGGTTCGACCCACGTCAGTCATACGACGAGACAACCAATGCTACTTTCTATTCACCGATGCGTACCATCTCCGGTGGTGTGTCATTTGAGTTCTAAACCTAATATATAGATTACAATGATTATGAAGAAGAATATATTCAAACTATTTTCGGTTATGGTCGTATCGGCCACGGTATTGACCGGCTGTATAGAAGAGGTTTTTCCCGAAGATTCTACAGCGACCTCCGATCAGATTGGTGCATCGGCAACAGCGATTGAGGCTTCGCTTAATGGCTTGCCATCGCAAATGGTACAAGGCTATCTAGTGTACGGTAAGCAAACACATGAGACCGACCTTGCTTATCCCTCATTGATGTTGGCCCAGACAGAACTGCTGGGTGATGTCGTGGCTACGGATTACGGATATGACTGGTGGTGGCGCTTCAATGCCAATAATGGTATGAACGACACCGGCTATTATTCATATTTGCCTTACTTCACCCTATATAAGTTCGTTAAATCGGCCAATGACGTGATTGCGGCCGTTGATGTGACTGATCCCACAATTACCGATGAAATGCGTGGGCTTGGAAGTATAGCCCATGCTTTCCGTGCATTGGACTATTATACGCTGATGGTACTTTTCGAACCGGTAGAAAACATCTATACCGATTGTAGCAAGGTACTGGGGCTGACGGTGCCCATCGTGACTGAGGCAACAACTAACGACATTGCGAAGAGCAATCCGCGTGCGACCCACGAAGAATTGGTGAATTTCATTCTTGCCGACCTTGACAAGGCAGAGATAGGTCTGGAGTCTTATACACCTGTCAGTAAGAACTTCCCTGACTTGGCGGTCGTATATGGTCTGAAGGCCAAAGTATATATGTGGGATGGTCAGTTTGCTAAAGCTGCCGAGTATGCCCGCAAGGCTATTGATAAGTCGGGAGCAACACCTATGAGCGAATCACAGTGGCATAATCCCACTACCGGTTTCAATACGGCTACTTCTGCATGGATGTGGTACCTTCACCCCACGGCTTCCAATATGGGTAATCTTGCTAATTTCATTGGTCACATTTCCAATGAAGCGGATTGGGGATATGCTTCTTTGTCTAAGCTTCAGATGGCACGTTCACTTTATGACGCGATTCCTGCTACCGATTTCCGCAAATATTCTTACCTTGACCCGGACAGAAGTACTTACGCTTACCAGTCAGTGAGAGGCAATGCATGGCTGGATGAACAACCGGATTATATGTCATTGAAGTTCCGCCCCGTGGGTGGTGACTATAACACTTATTCTGTGGGTGCGGCTGCAGATATTCCCGTGATGCGTGTGGAAGAGATGTATCTCATAGAGGCTGAAGCAGTAGGTGCCAGCCAGAATGTGGCAGCAGGCGTACAGTTGTTGAATAACTTTATGAAGCAGTACCGCCAGAGCAATTACAATTTCAGTACGGGTGATTTGCGTAATTTCCAACTTGAGGTGTTGAAACAGATGCGTATCGAGTTCTGGGGTGAGGGAATCGCATTCCCCACGGCTAAACGTCTGAAACCGGATGTCATTCAGAATTATGAGGGTACCAACTTTATAGAAGATATCTTCAAGATAAACTGTAAAGGTGTGAAGCCCAACTGGACATTGATGATTCCTAAGACCGAGGTCGATTCAAATACTGCCCTTCAGGGAATGAACAATCCGGACCCGTCCGGTGCTATTGCTAAACGTCCTACTCCGATAGGGGAGTTTGCACCGGGTAACAATTAACCAATGAACTAACTTTTAATAGAATTTGTATATGAATAAGATATTCAATAAATTGTTTTTGGGCTTGGCCGTATGCGGTTTGGCTATGACGGCTTGTTCAGACGGTGTGGAGTGGGAGCCTTCTCCGGTTCCTACCGAGGGTGTACAAGCTTATATCTATGCTGATAACACTGATTTGACTTATTATCCGAATGATGAACAGGTTTTTGTAGTCAAAATCGGCCGTCAGAAAACGGATGCGGCTGCATCTATTCACTTGACTACAGATGCGGAGAGCGTAACAGTGCCGACAACGGTTGATTTTGCTGCCGGTGAAGCACTCAAAGAAGTAAAGATTGCGTTTGACATAGCTGTGGGTACTACTGCATCTTATACTATTGCCATTCCTGAAGAAGATTCCTATGTTTATGGTTCACCCAAGGTGACGATAAAAATAAAGCGTGACTATACTTGGCTCAATATAGGTATAGGCTACTATGCATCTCAATTATTTGGCGAGGGTTGGGATCAACCTGTGCTGAAGGCTAAAGAGGCTAATATCTATAAACTGGAAGATTGCATTACGAAAGGATATCCCATCATGTTTACGCTAAGCGATGACAATCAAGAACTGATAGGTTGGGATCCTCAACCTACTGGTTATGACAAGACGGATTATGGTATGCTATACTTTGCAGCAGCAGGTATGGAGCGTAAAGGAAACGTGTTGTCTTTCCCGATGCAGGGCTTAGTAGTGCTTGACGGTGGTAAATGGGGAGTACTGTATCAGGGATTCACGGAAACGCTGGAGATGCCGGAAGGGTTTTGATTATCCTGGCAATTAGATAATATGTAATTTGAAATGGCATGTAAGATGAAGTTCGACTTCATTTTACATGCCATTTTTCTATTGTGTCTGTTTTTATTTTATTCCGCTTTTTAAGGCGCTTCCGCCAAAATTATTTATATTTGCTGCCCGAACCAACAATACATATATATAATAAGGTATAGAAACTATGAAAGAATTTGTAATTTCCGAAGTGCAGGCAGAAACAGCGGTATTGGTAGGTCTCATCACTAAAACGCAGGATGAGCGAAAGACGAACGAATACCTGGACGAGCTGGCATTCTTGGCTGAGACAGCCGGGGCGGAAGTAGTGAAGCGGTTTACCCAAAAGCTGGATGCAGCGCATTCCGTGACTTATGTCGGCAAGGGCAAGCTGGAAGAAATTAAAGAGTATATCCGGAATGAAGAAGAAGCCGAACGCGAAATCGGCATGGTGATTTTTGATGATGAACTCTCCGCCAAGCAGATACGCAATATAGAAGCTGAACTCAAAATCAAGATACTGGACCGTACGTCCCTGATTCTCGATATCTTTGCCATGCGTGCCCAGACTGCCAATGCAAAAACGCAGGTGGAGCTGGCGCAGTATAAGTACATGCTCCCCCGTCTGCAACGTTTGTGGACCCACTTGGAACGCCAGGGTGGTGGCTCCGGTGCCGGTGGAGGTAAAGGTTCCGTGGGACTTCGCGGTCCGGGTGAAACGCAGCTGGAAATGGACCGCCGTATCATCTTGAACCGTATGTCATTGTTGAAGGAGCGCTTGGCTGAGATTGACAAGCAGAAGTCTACCCAGCGGAAGAACCGCGGACGCTTGATTCGTGTGGCATTGGTGGGATATACCAATGTAGGAAAATCCACATTGATGACTTTGCTTTCGAAAAGTGAAGTCTTTGCAGAGAATAAGCTGTTTGCCACGTTGGATACTACGGTGCGTAAGGTGATTATTGAGAACCTGCCGTTCCTGCTTTCTGATACAGTGGGCTTTATCCGTAAATTGCCGACGGATTTGGTAGACTCCTTCAAGTCTACCCTGGACGAGGTACGCGAGGCGGACTTGCTGTTGCATATCGTAGACATCTCTCATCCGGATTTCGAAGAGCAGATAGAAGTTGTGAACAAGACGTTGGCAGATATCGGTGCCGCCGGTAAGCCCATGATTCTTGTATTCAATAAGATAGACGCTTATACTTATATAGAGAAAGCGGCTGACGACCTTACCCCCAGAACCAAGGAAAACTTGACACTCGAAGAACTGATGAAGACGTGGATGGCTAAGATGGAGGATAACTGCCTCTTTATTTCTGCCCGCGAAAAAATCAATATGGAGGAACTGAAGAGTGTGGTTTATCAGCGTGTGAAGGAATTGCACGTGCAGAAGTACCCCTATAATGACTTTCTTTATCAGACCTACGAAGAAGAAGTTTAATTTTAGTTATGAGTTATAAGTTATGAGTTATTTGCTGGCAGCGGTTTGAATCGGTAGTGCCGGCAAAGGCAATAACTTATAACTCATAACTCATAACTCGTTATAAGGATGAATTACAGAAGACTGACCGAAGATGAAATTCTCCGGTTGAAGAGCCAGTCATGTCTGGCTGATGATTGGGGGAAAGTAACCGTTGCAGAAGAGTTCTCAACGGAATTTGTGCATCATACCCGTTTTTCGGGTGAGGTGTGTTTGGGAGTGTTCCATTCAGAATTTATGTTGCCGGGAGGAATCAGGAAGCATTCCGGTTTGCGGCATGTGACGCTGCATAATGTAACGGTGGGAGATAACTGTTGCATTGAGAATATCCAGAACTACATTGCCAATTATGAAATAGGGCATGACACCTTCATTGAGAATGTGGATATTATTCTGGTAGACGGTGTGTCGAAGTTCGGTAACGGGGTAGAAGTGTCTGTCCTGAATGAGACGGGAGGCCGTGAGGTGCTGATTAATGATAAACTCTCCGCACACCAAGCCTATATTCTGGCGCTTTACCGCCATCGCCCGGAGCTGATTGCACGGATGAAGGAAATCACGGATTTTTATTCCAACAAACATGCTTCTGCTGTAGGAAGCATCGGGAACCATGTAATGATATTGAACACCGGTTCCATAAAGAATGTGCGCATCGGTGATTATTGCCGCATCTGTGGTACATGCCGTCTGTATAACGGAAGCATCAACAGCAACGAGGTGGCGCCGGTACACATCGGGCATGGGGTGATTTGTGATGATTTCATCATCTCTACCGGGTCTCATGTAGATGACGGAGCTATGCTGAGCCGCTGCTTCGTGGGGCAGGCATGCAAGTTGGGACACAACTACTCTGCCTCGGATTCTTTGTTTTTCAGCAACTGCCAGGGAGAGAACGGGGAGGCGTGCGCTATTTTTGCCGGACCTTATACGGTGACACACCATAAATCCACGTTGCTGATTGCCGGTATGTTTTCCTTTATGAATGCCGGTTCGGGGTCCAATCAGAGCAACCATATGTATAAGTTAGGGCCTATCCATCAAGGCACTTTGGAGCGTGGTGCCAAGACGACTTCCGATTCGTACATCTTGTGGCCTGCAAGGGTGGGAGCGTTTTCCTTGGTAATGGGGCGCCATGTCAACCATTCTGATACTTCGAACCTGCCGTTCTCTTACTTGATAGAGCAGAATAATACCACCTACCTTGTACCCGGTGTCAACCTGCGTAGTGTGGGTACCATCCGTGATGCCCAGAAGTGGCCGAAACGTGACGGGCGTACCGACCCGAACAAACTGGATTACATCAACTATAATCTTCTCAGCCCCTACACGGTGCAGAAAATGTTCAAGGGACGGGAGACGTTGCAGAATCTGCGTCATGCCAGTGGCGAGCTTTCGGATATCTATTCTTTCCATAGTGCGAAGATACGTAACTCGGCTTTGGTGAAAGGTATCCGCTTCTATGAAATAGCCATTCATAAGTTCCTCGGAAACTCTGTCATCAAGCGCTTGGAAGGCATTGACTTCCGGAGCAATGAAGAAATACGTGCCCGTTTGAAGCCCGATACTGCCATTGGCAGCGGCGAATGGGTGGATATTTCCGGATTGATAGCCCCAAAGAGTGAGATAGATGCGCTGATAGACGGTATTGAGTCCGGCAAAGTCAATCGCTTGAAGTCTATCAATGCCGAGTTTGAGAAGATGCACAGCAACTACTATACCTACGAATGGACCTGGGCGTATGAGAAGTTGGAAGAGTTCTATGGTATCAAGCCGGAAGGTATGACGGCAGAAGACGTCATACATATTGTCGAAAAATGGAAAGAAGCAGTAGTTGGCCTCGACCGCATGGTGTATGAGGATGCTAAGAAAGAATTTTCACTGGCTTCCATGACGGGCTTTGGAGCTGACGGCTCACGCTTGGAAAAGGAACTCGATTTTGAGCAGGTACGCGGCGACTTTGAAAGCAATCCGTTTGTAATGGCTGTGCTGAAACACATTGAGGTGAAGACGGCGCTGGGCGATGAACTGATAGGGCGGATGCAGCGGGTGTCAGAAAATTAATTATGATTTGTTGCGTTTTTACTCTAATTAAAGAATTATTTCAATAATAGTTTTTACCTTTGCTCGGTAAAGGCGGTTTTGTGCTGCCTTTGCTACCCGAATCACTTTTAAACATTAAATATACGAGTAATTATGGCAACAACACCTCCGTTCAAGTATCAGCCCATGTTCGAGAAGGGGAAAGATACTACTGAGTATTATCTGCTTACAAAAGATTACGTGTCAGTAAGCGAGTTTGAAGGAAAACCTATCCTGAAGATTGAAAAAGAAGGTTTGACGGCAATGGCCAATGCGGCTTTCCGTGATGTATCGTTCATGTTGCGTCGTTCGCACAACGAGCAGGTTGCTAAGATTCTGAGTGACCCCGAAGCAAGCGATAACGATAAATACGTGGCACTCACCTTCCTGCGCAATGCAGAGGTAGCATCCAAGGGGGTACTTCCTTTCTGCCAGGATACGGGTACGGCAATCATCCACGGCGAAAAGGGACAACAAGTATGGACCGGCTACTGTGATGAAGAAGCTCTCTCACTGGGTGTTTACAAGACTTATACCGAAGAGAACCTGCGCTATTCGCAGAATGCTCCCCTCACCATGTACGATGAGGTGAATACGAAGTGCAACCTTCCCGCACAGATTGACATCGAAGCTACGGAAGGTATGGAGTACGAGTTCCTCTGCGTAACCAAGGGTGGTGGCTCTGCCAACAAGACTTATCTCTACCAGGAGACAAAGGCTATCCTCAACCCCGAAACATTGGTTCCCTTCCTTATCTCAAAAATCAAGACTTTGGGTACGGCAGCTTGTCCTCCCTATCACATCGCATTCGTTATCGGCGGTACCTCTGCCGAAAAGAACTTGCTGACTGTGAAACTGGCTTCCACCCACTTCTACGATAACCTACCCACTACCGGCAATGAGTTCGGTCGCGCTTTCCGCGATGTGGAACTGGAGAAGCTGGTACTGGAAGAAGCTCATAAGATTGGCCTCGGTGCCCAGTTCGGCGGCAAGTATCTGGCTCACGACATCCGCATCATCCGCCTGCCGCGTCACGGCGCTTCCTGCCCCGTGGGTCTGGGCGTTTCCTGCTCTGCCGACCGCAACATCAAGTGTAAAATCAATAAAGAAGGTATCTGGATTGAAAAGCTCGACAGCAATCCGGGTGAACTGATTCCCGAAGAACTCCGTAAAGCCGGTGAAGGCGACGTGGTGACGGCGCTCTCCGTCGGCGGCAAGATCCTCGAAAACTCCAAGCTTAAAAAGGATGTGCTTTCGCGCGGTCCTTCCGAACTGTGTCTGGTCAAGGATGACGCTGCGTTTGAAGGCGCGCTTGCTGAAACGACTGCCTCGGCGATTGCCGCCGCCGCCCGCACGACCGGTTTTGATCTGCTGGTGTTCGGTGAAGGGTCCGGAGACCTCTACGCTCAGCAGACCGGTCTTCTTGCCGCCCGTATGCTCGGCGTGCCCTGTGTGAATGCCGTGAGCAGCATTGAAAAGACCGATGCAGGCATCCGCGTCGAGCGCTCGCTTGAAAACGAAGTTGAAGTCATTGAACTTCCGCTTCCGGCCGCCGTCTGCGTCACGAGCGACATCAATGTTCCCCGCATCCCCACGATGAAGGCGATTCTCGGCGCCGGCAAGAAGCCCGCCAAGACCCTTTCGACGGCTGACATCGGCTGGACCGCTCCGGTGAAGACCGTTGAGCTCGATGCCATTGAGGTGCCTCCGCGCAAAGAACGTGCTCATGAGGTCCTCGAAGGCGATTCCGCTGTGGCCGATTTCGCTGCCCGCATCAAGTCCGCCCTCAAGTAATAAGTCATCACGGAGATAAGAGTCATGAGCAAAATTCAAACTGTCTGGGTCTACGCGGATGCTGCTGAACGTTATGCGGATCTGATCGCCGGCGCGCGCCGCTTCGGCGCCGTGGTAAATGCTGTTGTGCCGTGCGAAAGCTGCGCTGCTGAACTTCGTGCCTGCGGTCCGGCGGCCGTCTATAACCTTGGCCTTGCCGAAGGCGAAGCCATTGAGAACTACGCGGAAACGATCGCTTCGCTCGCGCAGGGCGAAGGCAATCTGTTCCTTTTTGATGCCACTCGCCGCAGCAAGGCGCTTGCCGCCGGCGTAGCCGCTAAGCGCGGCGCCGGTCTCGTCAACGATGCACTGAGCCTCGAAGCCGGTGACGCTGTGAAGGCCACCTTCCGCACCTACGGCGGTCTCGCTGCCGCGGCTGTCCGCATCGTTTCCGCTGACGCCGTGGTAACGGTCGGCGCGGGCGTCTTTGAACCCGAACCGGCAGATGCGTCGGCCGACATCCCTGTCATTGCGGTCGAGAAGGTCGCTCCGGCTGCTGCGATCGTCGTCAAGGAACGCCGTGCGAAGGCTGCCGCCAGCGTTGACCTGACGAAGGCCAAGCGCGTCATCGGCATCGGTCGGGGCATTGCCAAGCAGGAAGACATTGCGATGATCGAAGCCTTTGCCAAGGCCATCGGCGCCGAAATCGGCTGCTCCCGTCCGATCGCCGAAGGCGAGCACTGGATGGAACGCGAACGCTATATCGGTGTTTCCGGCACGCAGCTCAAGGCTGACATCTACATCGCGCTGGGCATTTCCGGCCAGATTCAGCATATGGTCGGCGCCGCCGACTGCGGCGTGATCCTGGCGGTCAACAAGGATAAGAACGCGCCGATTTTCAAGGATGCCGATGCCGGCATCGTGGGCGACCTCTACAAGATCGTTCCGGAACTCACCCGCGCGCTTTCCTAAGCGGCGCTGAGTTCACCGCAAAGGGCACCCCGCCGCGGGGTGCCCGAGACCCCACTGCAACCCCTAATTTAAGGCGCCGGGCGTCTGCACTCGATGCCGGCAGCTCTCAAGTGCTCAGCACTGCCTGAGCTGCTGCCAAACAGCATCCGTCCGCGCTGTATCAACCATGTCCGAAGAAAAATTCGACGCCATCGTAGTCGGCGCCGGCGTAGCCGGCTGCGTGGCCGCCTACGTTCTTGCCAAGGAAGGGCTTGACGTTCTCGTGATTGAGCGCGGCAATTATGCCGGCAGCAAAAACATGACGGGCGGCCGTCTCTACGCCCACAGCCTCGAGCGCGTCATGCCGGGCTTCGCTGAGGAAGCGCCCATTGAGCGCCTTGTGACCCGTGAGAAGATCTCCTTTATTACCGACGATGACTCGGTGACGCTTGACTATCACACGGGTGAAGCGTTTTCCGCGGAGGCGGCATCCTACACCGTACTGCGCGGCAAATTTGACCAGTGGCTTCAGGAAAAGGCCGAGTCCGAGGGCGCCCAGTTCATTCCGGGTATTCGCGTCGATCGGCTGCTTCAGGATGAAACCGGTCGGGTAACCGGCGTTCAGGCGGGCGAAGACGAGCTCCTCGCCGAATGCGTGATTCTTGCCGACGGCGTTAATTCTCTTCTGGCCCAGTCGATCGGTCTGCTGCCGAAATATCACGCTCACCAGTACGCCGTCGGCGCTAAAGAAGTCATTGGACTCTCTAAGCAGGTCATCAATGACCGCTTTGGTCTGAGCGACGGTGAAGGCGCTGCCTGGCTCTTTGCGGGTTCTGCTTCGGCCGGTCTGATGGGCGGCGGCTTCCTCTATACCAATGAAGACTCCATTTCACTCGGTGTGGTCTGCGGACTGGGCGATATTGAACGTTCGCCGAAGACTGTGCCGCAGATGCTCGAGGATTTGAAGAATCATCCGTCGGTTAAGCCCTTGATTGAGGGCGGCGAACTGCTCGAATATTCCGGTCATCTCGTCCCCGAAGGCGGCTACGACATGGTGCCAGAAAAGCTCGCCGCAGACGGCGTGCTGATTACGGGCGATGCTGCGGCCTTGTGCATCAATCTGGGCTTCATTGTGCGCGGCATGGATTTGGCCGTCGCTTCCGGCGAATGCGCGGCTCGAGCTGTGATCGACGCCAAGAAGGCAGGTGATTTTTCTGCCGCCGGGCTGGCCGGCTACCGGCGTCGTCTCGAAGAGAGCTTTGTGCTTCGCGATATGAAGCAGTACCGCAATGTGCCGCACCTGATGGAGAATCCGCGTCTTTTCTCGGACTACCCGAAGATGACTGCGGGCATCATGCGCGACCTTTTCCGCTACGACGGCTCGCCGGTCCCGCCGGTTCGCAAGAGCCTCTGGCAGCGCGTTAAGGCTGCCGGCGTTATGAATCTCCTTAAAGACGGCTACGGTTGGGGGAAAGCACTGTGAGCACGAAGGAAATTAAGTTCGTCAACGTGGACGAAAAGCTCGGCAAAGACAAGTTCTTTGTGGATGAGGAAAATGCGCACATCGTGCTCTGCGATGAGCCCGACCGCAAAGAATTCCGCAAGCTCGTGAAGGCTTGCCCGGCCAATCTCTATAAAGAGGCCGACGACGGCACGATCAGTTTTGACTGCGCCGGCTGCCTTGAATGCGGCACCTGCCGCGTCCTCTGCGGCGACACGATCCTCAAGAAATGGGAATTCCCGCAGGGAACCTTCGGCGTCGAATTCCGCTTCGGATGAGCTGGTTCCTCCGGGGCTGAATCCCCATTCTCCTAGCCGCCCGGCCTGCGGATTCCTCGGCGCAGGCCGGGCCGGTTTCTTCTCCAAGCCTTCCATTTCCATACCGCTCAAGTCATGCGTCCTGAATACACGATTAATCCCGAACGCCGGGCGCTCTATCGCCGTCAGGGCTTTTGGGGCGACGCCACGCTCACTGATTATTGGCATCAGTCCGTGCGTGCTGTGCCCGACCGTACCTGTGTTGTTGACAGCCAGGGCGGCCGATACACCTACGCTCAACTCGACAAGAAGGCGCAGCGTCTGGCCGGCTGGATGCGCACGATCGGCGTCGGCCGCGGCGACGTGGTGGCGCTTAATCTGCCGGGCTGGGCGGAATTCAC
>OHUN01000715.1_pt1 | contig 18805 bp, 10 predicted proteins | sample 1579211 | NCBI WGS metagenome assembly OHUN01 (sample SAMEA3879560, study PRJEB24766) | human gut metagenome | biome: human-associated habitat; feature: feces | place: USA | collected 1985/1987
GAAAAGGCGTTGAAATTCATGAAGCAGAAGCTTGCCCAGATCATATTCACATGTTAGTGAGTATACCACCGAAACTAAGTATTTCTTCATTTATGGGATATTTAAAAGGTAAAAGTAGCTTAATGATCTTCGACCGACACGCAAATTTAAAGTATAAATATGGGAATCGCAAATTTTGGTGTCGAGGCTTTTATGTTGATACGGTTGGGCGAAATCAGAAGCGAATTGAAGAATATATTCGTAATCAATTACAAGAAGACGTGATAGCAGATCAGCTCAGTCTTTTTGAGGAGTATGATCCGTTTACAGGTGAGAAGAATAAAAGAAAGTAATCTTAAAGAGACCCGCTAGACGGGTCAGCTAGCAAAGGTGGTGCTGAAGGGAAACCATTCGGTAGGCCTTTAGGCCTCGGCCGGAAGCAGAGGCTTTCAGCCGAAGAGCAAGCCACCCGTTCTGATATGCCCCCTGTCAAGTAGACAGGTTAAATATCTAAAAAAGTGTCTGTTTTTGAAGGTCAGTCGTACATAATAAATGTACGGCTGTTTTTTTATGCAGACCACTTAGACTTGTACTTTTCAATTTTGTTATTCTTAGCGATTGGGTATGACAAAGGATGTTCTGATGATAAGGCAGCGTTTCTTACTGCCAAAGGCGTTTTACAGTCATACCTACTTTGTGGACGCTCTTGACAGTAAAATCGGATATAGTCTTTGATGGCATATCGGAGGGAGGCCTCATCTGAAATCTCATACATCTGATACATTTCCGATTTTATAATTCCCCAAAAACCTTCTATTGGTCCGTTATCAATACAATGGCCCACTCTTGACATGGATTGAATCATATCAGTATCTTTCAGCTTTTTTTGAAAGTTCTTATTGGTATATTGAAACCCTCTATCGCTGTGAAATATAGGCTTCGCTGCGGGATTTTTTTCAATGGCTTTGTCAAATGTTTTGAAGACCAGCCGATTGTCATTTCGACCACTTATGACAAAAGCAATAGGATAGCGGTCATATAAATCAAGTATGACACTAAGATAGAGTTTCTTATGAGAGTTAGGAATCTTAAACTCTGTAACATCTGTTACCCATTTTTTGTTCGGAGCAGTTGTATAGAAGTTTCTTGCCAACTTATTTTCTGCAGTTTCTTTAGGCTTGGCAGTCTTGTATTTTTTCCTTTTCTTACGGATAAAAGCGTGGATATCGAGTACTTTCATAATTCGGTGAATTCTCTTTCTTGAGTAATTCGTATGATTGAAATGATTGATCCAATCGGTCATTCTTCGGTATCCCAAGATGTGTGAAAAACGTTCGTCATATTCTTTAATTAATTCCGCAATTTCGCTGTTTAATTGTTCTTGTTCTGGAACTATTCTATGTTTCCATTTATAAAATGCAGACCTCGTAATGCCGAGCTGATGACACATCCAGCTAATGCTCCACCCTTTGTTGGTGTTGAAGTCTTCGATCGCTAAGTATTTTGATTCGTGGCGCTGTTTGCCTAGCCTCACATCCTTCCGAATTCTTTCACTTTTTTTAAGAGTTCAACAGTCATATCCTTTTCTTCTAACTGACGTTTTAAGCGCACATTTTCTCTTCGTAAACGTTCTAATTCATCAACCTCATCATCTAGTTTGTGATGACCCCTTTTGTCAACTAAACCTTCTTCACCATCACTATCATACTTTTTCACCCACGAATACACTTGGCTATAAGAAACATCATAAAGTGATGCCGTTTCCTTATAATTGCGATTATGTTCAATACAATAGTTGACAATCTCTTTGCGTTCATCAATAGTGGTTTTACGTCTTGCTTTTGCCATATAGACCTCCCGTTTTGGATTGTAATCCTTAAGTTCTATATTGGCATTATACATCCTAATCCACTTTCTTAAAAGTCCTGAAGAAATATCATACTGATGACCTAAATCAATAGATGAAGCCTCACCACTAATACATTTTTCTACAAGTTCCATTTTAAATTCTTTTGAATAGGAACGGTTTTTTGTTTTCTTTGTGAATCCTAAAATCCCATATTTTTTATAGATGGCAGCCCAATCTTGAATCGTCCTTGTGGAAATATGGAGACAGTTACATATCTCAGATCTGGAACGATTACCATTAATATAATCGAGACAAGCTTGTTCTTTCTCGTATGGGGTGAACCTTTCTCTTCTAGACATAAAAATACCTCTTAAGTAGATTTTAGGTATTTACCTTGTCTACTTAAGAGGTATCATATCATTCTCACGGGTGGTTTTGACTTTTTATGGTTAGATAATATCTAAATTAACATAATACTGTCTCTTTTAGCTAAATAGTTCTTTTAAGAAGTTGAGAACCTTAGGATGAAGATTATTTTCCTTGAGGGTGATAAGAGAAACATAAAGGGTCAGACGTTCATTCTTAACCATTGGAATAGCAATTAAATCTTTGTCTTCCTTTGTTATAGCAATCTCAGAAAGAAGGCTGATACCAACTTTTTTACGAAGGAGTTGTTTAAGCAAATTAACATCATCAGTTTGAAAAAATGGTGTTGCGGCATGATGATGCTGATCATTCAGATGTTGAAATGCTTTTAGATGAACAAAATGTTCGTCTAAAATAATAAAATCTTCATTCATAACGTCTGAGAAAGCGATAGTTTCTTTATCTGCTAATGGGTGTCCTGATGGCAAAATGTAATAAAGATCACTTGTCATAAGGTTTCTAACTGAAAATCGTTTATCAAGAATAGGTTCTAAGCTTCCAATAAAACTGGCATCTAGGTCCCCCCTAGATAAGAGATCTAAAAGTTCAATAGAGCCCTCTTGTATAGGATGAATATTTCGAAGTGCAGAGACATTTTCAATAAAAGCAGGTTCTTTACGAATAAGATAGTCAATAATAATAGGTGGGAATCCGATTGTATCATAGGAAGAAATGCTTCGTAGTATTTCCTTTTTGGCACCTTGAAGTTCTGGAAGCACTTTTTTTATATGTCGCAATAAAATATCACCTTGTGGTGTTAATTTAAAGGTTCTGTGAGAAGGGTCATGCATAATTAGTTGACAATGAAACTCTTTTTCTAATCGTTTAATCGCATAAGAAATGGATGGTTGACTCACCTCATGTTTTCGGGCTACATCAGTGAAAGATTGTAAGTTACTTAGGTCATAAAAGTAGTATAAGTCTTTAAGGTTCATAAAATCTCACTTTCAAAAGCATGTTAAAAGGATATATATAGTCAAAGTCGGCTGAAGTGATAAGTAAATCTTATCCGTGGTTACGTATTTGACTATAAGTTTTTTAATGAGTTAAAATACGATGATAAGTCAGGAGGCAACTACAGGCTATCTAAAATATCTTCAAAGATGGCTAAGAGTTTCTCCCTCTTTGTAGCAGGAAGTTGTTTTAGCTTCATGTTAACTCTTTTCAGTGAGAGGTTATCGGTTCTGTCAGTGGTGGCCTCGAGGCTGTTAAAATTGAAAAATTCCTCTGGCGTCAAGTTTAAGGCAACAATCACTTTTTCTAGACTGTGAATGGTCAGATTCACATTTTGGTTTTCTAGTTGATTGATATACTTGAGTCCGAGTCCTGCCTGTTCCGAAAGTTCCTCTTGGCTCATTTTATTTTGTGTGCGAAAATATTTCACCTTTTGTGAAATATATTTTTGTAAATAATTTTTAGTCGTCATATAAACAGAATACAAGTTTTAAATGACAAAAATAACTTTTTAAACAATACGAAGTACGATATAAGATTATTATTGTCCATTATAGCATAAAAGAAATTAATGGACATTAAATGATACATCGTTCTTTTAATCGTACATAAATGGTAGTATAATATAGAAAAAGGAGGTCGCATTATGACTGCACATGATATTTTAAACAACCCTTTCCTTAACAAGGGAACTGCCTTTACCTTGGAAGAACGTCAGGAGTTAGGTTTGGTTGGACTCTTGCCACCTTACGTTCAAACCATTGAAGAACAAGCAGCGCAAACTTATGCGCAAATGCAAACGAAGGTCAACGATTTGGAAAAACGTTTGTTCCTAATGGAAATTTTTAATACAAATCGTACTCTATTTTACTACCTATTTGCTCAACATTTGGAAGAGTTTAATCCCATTGTCTATGACCCAACCATTGCTGATACCATTGAGGGTTATAGCGACCTCTTTGTAGATCCACAATATGCCGCATATCTTGATATCAATCATCCTGAAAATATCGAAGCAACTTTGAAAAATGCAGCAGGCGACCGTGAAATTCGTCTCATTGTTGTGACAGATGCAGAAGGTATTCTTGGTATTGGTGACTGGGGTACAAATGGTGTCGATATTTCTGTTGGGAAACTGATGGTCTATACTGGAGCTGCAGGAATCGATCCTTCAATGGTGCTTCCTTTGGTCATTGATGCAGGTACCAACCGTGAAGAATTACGTAACAATCCTAATTACTTGGGAAATCGTCACGAACGTGTACGTGGTGATCGTTACTATGATTTTATCGATCAATTTGTCCAAACTGCAGAACGTCTTTTCCCTAAACTCTACCTTCACTGGGAAGATTTCGGTCGCTTAAACGCTGCCAACATCCTTGAAAAATATCGAAAACAAATCCCAACCTTTAACGATGATATTCAAGGAACTGGTATTGTAACCCTCGGTGGAATCTTTGGTTCATTGGATATTACAGGAGAAAAATTAACGGATCAAGTTTATCTCTGCTATGGTGGTGGGACTGCTGGTGCAGGGATTGCCTCTCGTGTCCTTCGCGAAATGGTTAGTGAAGGTCTGCCTGAAGAAGAAGCTTATAAACGCTTCTTTATGGTGGATAAACAAGGTCTCCTCTTTGATGACATGGACGACCTAACTCCGGAACAAAAACCATTTGCTAAGAAACGCTCTGATTTTGCCAATGCAGATAAGTTGACGGACCTTCTTGAAGTAGTGAAGACGGTTAAACCAACCATTCTTGTGGGAACTTCAACTCAGCCAAATACTTTCACAAAAGAAATTGTAGAAGCTATGTGTGAAAACACAGAACGTCCTATCATTTTCCCATTGTCAAACCCAACCAAACTAGCTGAGGCAAGTGCCAAAGATTTGATCGAATGGTCAGACGGAAAAGCATTTGTTGCGACAGGAATTCCAGCTGGTACAGTTTCCTATAAAGGTGTGGACTACGTGATTGGTCAAGCAAATAATGCGCTGATTTACCCAGGTCTCGGACTTGGTATGCTGGCTTCTGAAGCGAGTCTGTTGACGGATGAAATGATTGGAGCTGCCGCACATTCATTGAGTGGTATTGTCAATCCAGGCGAACCAGGAGCACCAGTCTTACCTCCATTCAAGTATGTAGCTGATGTTTCTATCAAAGTAGCAGAAGCAGTTGCTAAAAAAGCGCAAGAACAAGGTCTTGCACGTGCTGAAGAAACAGATATGGCTAAAGCAGTCCGTGATTTGAAATGGTATCCAGAATATAAATAAGTAAATTTAATGGAGGTGTACGAGTGCGACTAGATGCCTCGTACACCTTTTACTGTATATCCTAATATATAGAAAGGAAGATTATGGAAATATTTTTAACTTCGATTCAGAGTATTGTACCCATTATCGTCATCATCATTCTTGGTTATTTCTTACAGGTCCGTGGGTGGTTCCAAGAGAGTTTCGGAAATGACTTATCTAAACTCATTATGAATGTGGCCATGCCTGTGGCAATTTTTACCTCTGTTCTTAAATATCTAACTTTAGATAAGCTAATTAGCTTGTCTGGCGGTTTGTTGTATACCTTTATCGCCTTCATTCTTGGTTACCTAGCGGCCTTTATCGCGGTGGAAGTTTTTAAAGTGCGTCCAGGTCGTCGAGGAACTATGATTAATACCTTTGTTAATGCCAATACCATATTTATTGGTTTGCCTTTAAATATCGCTTTGTTTGGAAATCAAGCCCTTCCTTACTTCTTGGTTTATTATATTACAAATACAGTATCTACTTGGACATTAGGTGTCTATCTGATGACTTCTGATAGTAAAGAAGGGGCTTCAAAACAGGCTCAAAAATTTAATTGGAAGAAGCTTTTCCCAGCTCCTTTATTAGGTTTTCTCGTAGCCCTCGTCTTTTTGGTGTTACGTATTCCTGTTCCAAGTTTTGCGGAAAGTACCTTGACATATATTGGTAGTTTGACAACGCCCTTATCTCTTGTCTATATTGGTATCGTCCTAGCTAAGGCAGGGCTTCAGACTATTCGCTTTGATAAAGATACTATCATCACATTGGTTGGTCGTTTTATCCTTGCACCGGTCATCATGCTCTTGGTTCTGAAGTTCTTCTCTCCAAATATGGTGGCACCAGAATTTAGAACCTTTATGATTCAATCAGCAACACCAACCTTGGCAGTTCTTCCTATCCTTGCCAATCAAGGAAAAGGTGATGTTGAGTTTTCAACGAATGTGGTCACTCTCAGTACGGTCTTATTTGTGATTGTGGTTCCGATTTTACAAACATTATTAGGATAAAAGGAGTAGAATTTGTAAATGTTTTTTAATTGGCTAAAAAAATGGAAAACACTTATCAAACTCGTTTTATTTCTATCTATTGCCAGTCTAGTTATTGTAGAGATAACTAGACTTTTTAAGACAATTTCGTTTGATAAGATTGTAGAAATACTGCAGGGACTGTCTCCACTAAATATCATCTGTTTAGCATTGTTTGGTTTTATGGCCGTTGGACCAATGATCTTCTATGATGGTATCTTAAATAAAGAGCTTAATCAGAAACAAAAATTATCTTACTTACTAGAAACTAGCTGGACCATTAATAGCTTGAATAATATGATTGGCTTTGCCGGTTTAGTTGATGTTGGTTTACGATATTCTTTTTATGGAGATGAAGAACGACCTGAAAAAAGTATGCAAGGAATTTCTCGTGTTATTCCTTATTTCATGAGTGGATTCTCACTGTTTGCACTGATAAGTTTGGTTTTAACAGAATTATTTCCAGTATCATTTGATATTAAGCAGTATTGGCCAGCCCTTTTAGGAGCTAGTCTCTATCTCCCAATTGTTTTGTTAGTTTCAAATAGGAAAAAATGGGTCTATTTTGGCCAGTTGGATGGAAAGACAATTTTATCTTTAGTATTAGCTTCTGCCCTTGATTGGGCTTGTGTAATAAGCTTTTTCCTCCTGGTTGGGTATATTTTGGGCTATAATTTACCAATTTACGATGTGATTCCCCTCTTTATGATTGCTATTACAATCGGAATTATATCAATGATTCCTGGTAGTCTTGGTAGTTTCGATTTAATTATGGTATCTGGTTTAGTTGGTCTTGGGATTGATAAGGCTCAGGCACTGAGTTGGTTACTTGTATTTCGATTATTCTATTATATTCTCCCTTTCTGTTTAGGAGTTGTTTTATTCTTAAAAAATATGGGTAGCCGACTGAATGAGAAGTATTTAGGAATTCCCCAAAAGGTCATTGAGGCTTTATCCACTATAATATTGGTTTGGGGGTTGCGACTTTTTGCTTTCTTACTCATGGTGTCAGCTATAGTCCCTCAAGAATTAGGACACCTTCCTTTGCTTAGAGAACTTACACCTAGCACTGGACAGTTTGTTTTTCAACTTCCTAGTATTGTTCTTGGTGTTCTGTTCTTCCTTTTAGCAAGATTAGTTAAACGACGTTTAAAATTTACGTTAACACTGGCTACTGTCCTAGGGCTAGTAAGTCTTGTTTATTTGAATATTGGTAGTTTTTCATTACCAAGTAGTCTTTTCTTAATGGTTCTCTTGTTTCTCGTATGGTGGAATAAGGATATATTTGTTCGCAGACAATATATTTATGCTTGGGAAGATTGTTGTAAAGATATCATTTATATTGGCGGAACACTCTTTTTGACACTTGTTTTGCTGGGTCATTTTAATCCTCATCATGTGTTTAAGTTAAAACATCTCTCTCATCTGGTTACACACTGGATTCATTTTCTTGGTTTGTCTCTGATATTGGTAATGTTGTATGTTTTAGTTCTTCGTCAAAGTAATCAAATGAAAGAAAATTTCGGAGAAGTTTTCGATAAACAACGATATCAAGACTTTATCGCAACAATCCCAAATTTAAATTTAGATGCTGCCTTAGCATTTTTAGGTGATAAATATCTTTATTGGTACCAGGAGGATGGTCAAGACAAAGTTGTTTTCCAATTTGCAATTGAAAATAACAAGTGTGTTGTTATGTCGGATCCACTAGCACACTCAGGCTACTTAGAAAAGGGCTTATCACAGTTTCTAGCAGAAGCTGAGGATGCAAATATCTCTGTTATTTTCTATGAAGTTAATCAAGAAACAACCCTTTTACTTCATGAATATGGATACGACTTTATGAAGTTTGGTGAGACTGCTCAGGTATCACTCGATGAATTTACAACTGAAGGAAAACACGGGAAGAAGTTTAGAACGGTTGTGAATAAGCTAGAAAATAAAGGATATCAATTTCAAGTATTACAACCGCCTTTTGATAAAAAGATGCTTAATACCCTAAAAGAAATATCGGATAGTTGGCTAGATGGTCGCCAAGAAAAAGGTTTTTCACTTGGCTATTTTGATGAAAAGTACATTCAATTAGCTCCAATAGCTCTTGTAAGTGATGAGGAAGATAACATTCAGGCTTTCGTTACCTTTTTAGCTAGCAATGGACCTAACGAAGCAAGCATTGACCTGATGCGTTACGACTTAAAGACAGCCCCTAATGGTATCATGGATTATCTTTTTGTAAAATTATTACTTCATTTTAAAGAAGAAGGAGTTACCTTCTTTGATTTAGGTATGGCGCCATTGTCAAATGTAGGAACTGAGAAACATAGTTTCTTACAGGAAAAAGTGGCTTATCTAATCTATGCCTTTACCAATCGCTTCTATTCTTTTAGTGGTCTTAGACAATATAAACAAAAGTTTAATCCAATCTGGTCACCACGATATGTCGCTTATCCCCGTGATACATGGCTTATACTAGATATGTTAGCCATTTATAGAGTTGATAATCGCAAAGTAAAGAGATTATCGTAATAACTATTAGTTTTAAACAGCATATGATGATTTTCGAGCTTTTGTATGACTGTCATAGTTAGTTTAAGTAAAGGGTTTAGTTCTGTGTAAAACGGAGCTAAATCCTTTTTATGTTGTAAAATCAGTACTATTAGAAAGTAATAAATACATTTAATTAGGGAATGATTTGATTTTTATTAAAAATATGAGATAATAGATTTGGACTAATTTTAAAACAGCAATTTTAGAGGGAGACAATGATGTCAAAACGACTATTTTCGGATGAGCCGAATGCCCCCAAACCCCTTAAGGAGCTTTTCTGGGAAAATGCAGAAAAAGCTCGAATGGGGGAATTTTGGAAAGACAAAAAGAGTTACAGAGAGCTCTCAGAAGCCACGGGGATTCCGGCAGGAAGCCTTCGGATGCTCTTTATGAACAAGCCTAAGGGAAATATCCCAAAGATTGTAACTATTACTAACGGTCTGGCCAAGGTGACTGAAAAAAACATTACACTTGGGAAGCTCTTAGCTCGAGACAATCAGCATGAGGTTTTTGAGTTTCCAAGAGATCCTGATCAGGTCACCCAAAACTTGTGGCACAACATTCGCAAGAAGCTGGAAATCACGGAAGATATGGATGAGGGAGAAGTCAGAGAACGTATGACAGCATTTGTAGTCTCATCTGGTATGGCTCAAACCAACTATGACCTGATCAATCAAAGAGGAACGGTTTCGCTTGATACTTTGGAAAAATTTTCTAAAAGACTTAGAGTTGAGCCTTATGAATTGTTGGCTACCATTAGACGAAGGGAGATTATTGATAGGGACGATTTCCCTGTTCCTAAGGAAAATGTTAGCGACTACCACATCGATATTGGCAAGCTCAATACATTCATTAAATCACAACCTTACTCGCCCAACGGTCAAGAGGTAGCCTCTGCAAACTTAAGCCCACAGAATCTTTATCATTATTATTCAAAAGGAACTATCGGAGATATGCCTATAAAAACGGCCTATAAGTTTAAAAGACTTGTAGATATTTATGAAGCAGAATATGGTCCCCTTGAACCTTCAAGTCGAGTTTTAGATGTCAAGGAACTGGAAAGATTTCTTTATAATGGAATGATTACTGGTTATGCCATTGCTAAGACAGGGTTGATGAATGCGACCAATGGAAATCTCTATATTAAGGGCAAACGTCCTATCGAATCCATGCAACTGGATCGTGCCTTCGGTCTCTATAAACACCTAAAAAGACTAAAAAAGGACCAATAAATTCTTTACCTAACAAAAAGCCAAAATCAGCATGCTGATTTTGGCTTTTTGTTTGTTTTTTTATCTGTATGACTAGTAAGAATAATTTTAGTCAATTTTCGGACTTATTTTACAATTGCTTCGCACGTCCATTTTCATCAAAGTGATAAGTCACACCATTGATGGTACGTGTTTGGTTAGTGACGAGCTCACCAGAGTTTTCATCATAGTAACGAGTCCCCTTGTAGTCTGTAACGAAATTGCCCTTCACTTGCTTACCTTCATAATCAAAGTAGAGGTGTTGACCATTGATGACTTGATCAAAGAGGAGGGCCTTACCATCCTTACCGAAGTAGTACCAGTTGTCCTTCCAATTGACGAATTGATTGGTTACCGCAGCGCCTGTTTCAGCGTCGAAGTAGTAGTAACTGTAGATTTTAGGTTCGATAATAGTACTACTAGATGTCCGAGGATATCTAGTAGACTCTTTTTGCTCAGGACTAAGCACTTTATCTTTTGCGAGATAACCAGTAACTAAGCTTGTAGACTCTGTATTATCGAGATAATAGAGTTTCCCATCGATTTCTTGAAGACCGAGAAGTTTATTACCATTTTCGTCAGTATAGTACCAATCGCCACCTACTTGATGGAATCCTTTTTCTCTGACTGCTGCTCCAGTAACCTCATCGTAGAAAGGTCCTGAACCGGAAGGCCCAAAAGTTCCTTGACGGGCTTGTCCATTTTCATAGAACGAATAGGTTACACCATTAATGGTATGAGAACCAGAAAGTGGTTTACCATCTTTATCATAATAGAAGAGCCCATTATCAGCACGAACAAATTGGTTCCGTGGGACTTCCTTCTGTTCACCGGTATCCTTATCATAGTAGTGGCCATTTTTAACTTCGTTTTTGAATTGTGTTCCGAGGTGGTCGTCAAAGTAGACAGGGACACCATCAATGGTATGAGCACCTTTTAGAATATTGCCTTGCTTATCTGCATAGAACCACTTACCTCGAGTTGTAAAGTAACGCCCCTTAACAAGTTCACCAGTATTCTTGTCATAATACTTAACTGGGATACCAAAGACAACAAAGCTATCATAGAGAACATTAATACCATCTTCATCTACAAAGTCATCTTTAGCTTGTATTCCAAATACCTTGTCGAAATGTACCTGAACACCATTGATGACGTGATCCCCTTTAAGGATTTTGCCATTTGAACCGACATAATACCAATGGTTATTAATATTATGGTAACGATTTTTTTCGAGTGTGATTCTCACACCAGAGTCTTTATCATAGTAGTAACCATCGTCTCCAAAATCACCTTTCACTTGTCGACCATAATAAGAATCAAAGTAGACAGGAACATTATTTATGGTTTGTGAACCTTTTAGTGGTTTGCCCTCAGCATCCACATAGTACCAATATTTATCTACATTGACATAACGGTTGGTCACGAGTGCACCAGTTGAAGTATCGTAGTATTTACCATTACCTCCAAAGTCACCTTTCACTTGAGCACCGGTCTTATTATCGAAATAGTACTCTTTACCATCAATAAGAGTAGCACCTTTCACGGGGATACCTTTTGCGCCGATAAAGTAGTTTTTGTCTTTAACTGTTACGAAACGGTTAGTTACTAGCTTACCAGTGTGTTCATCATAATAGCGGTTTTCCTTATCGAAATCACCTTTTATTTGAATACCATTTTCATCGAAATAGACCTGAGCCCCATTGATGATATGGCTACCCTTTATGATTTGTCCGCTATTATTGAGATAATACCATTTTCCTTTGATTTCAACAAAACGATTGGTTCCTAAATTAACGAAAACACCATCCTGATCGTAAAAGTGTCCATTAGGAGCAAAGCGGTCAATGATTTGAGTACCGGATTTATCATCAAAGTATACTGATCTACGATTAATTCGATACTCACCGTACACGGGGTTCCCATTATCATCTAGATAGTAACGTTCATATTGTTTCGTATCGTTGCTGTAGGCTACGATAAATTGACTTTTGAGAAGGGCACCAGAATCTTTGTCATAGAAATTTAGTTTTTTAGCATTATTAGGATCCTTTGCAAAAACGCCTTTAGCTTGCACGCCATTTTCTTTATCGAAATAGACTTGAACCCCATCAATAGTTTGTGGTCCAGTCAGGTCATTACCATTGGCATCTCGGTAATGCCATTTACCGTTTTGGTCACTGTAATATTGACCACCTGTAATGTTTACGTTCTCATTAATAACAGGAGTTGTCGTAGTTGTTTCACTAGTTACACTGTCTCTTGTTGAAGCTGCGTGTGCTTCAACGGTTGTTGTTTCAGTAGGTGCTTGACTTTCACTAGTGGTTGCTGAAGCCGTTTCTCTAGTATTTTCCGAACTTGCTAACTCTGGAGCATCTGTTGAACTTTCAGAAGAAGATGCTGCTTCAATACCCTTTGTTTCAACTAAGTCTGCTGTTGTTTCAACATTGGCAATAACACTTGTTGTTGTGTCAATCTTGTGTGTTTCACCAGTAGTTACTTCATCCGCAAAAGCAGCTCCTGCAATAAGCGCAAAACTTGCAAGAGCTGATGCACATGAAAATGCAATAAGATACTTTTTAGATGTTTGATGTTTGACCTTATTATTTGTTTCCATAACAAATACCTCCCCTTTTTAATTTATATTATAATGCAATAAGAAAACCTTTTCAATATTAAAAATAAAAAGGCTTTCTTTTAATGTGAAGAGATTGATAAAAGAGAATAACATCTATTTTTCTGGCTATTAGGTGAGATTTTTCCAGTTCTTAGTAATTCAAACAATTATCAAAAAACAAAAAAATCCAGGACCTGCGCCCTGGATTTAGGAGATTATGAAAAAGAAAAGTTTTAGGATGCTTATAGTATATAAAGCAAAGCCTAAAGTTTTCTTAAAGTGGACAAAATTAATTTTCGTGGATTTTAAAAAGGAAGTTGAAATTTATCAACTTCCTTTAGTATAGATATCTGTGTGAAAAACTTAGTCTATTTTCCTAAAATCCTTATAATTGCTTCGCACGCCCAATTTCATCAAAGTGATAAGTCACACCATTGATGGTACGTGTTTGGTTGGTGACGAGCTCACCAGAGTTTTCGTCATAATAACGAGTTCCCTTGTAGTCTGTAACGAAATCGCCCTTAACTTGTTTACCTTCATAATCAAAGTAGAGGTGTTGACCATTGATGACTTGATCAAATAGAAGAGCCTTTCCATCGTTACCGAAGTAGTACCAGTGTCCATCTGCATAGACGAATTGGTTGGTTACAGCAGCTCCAGTCTCAGCATCGAAGTAGTAAGTTGGGTTGTCTTCTGCTCTATTTGGGAAGGAAATATAAAAGTAAGGTCTAGCTAATTGTCCACGAACTTGTTCGTTTGTTTCGTATTTGTTCATTGGATTGTTAGAGAAGAAATAAAGCTTACCATCAATTTCTTTAAAGCCCTTTGCTTTTTTTCCGTCTTCCTCTATATAGTACCAACGACCATAAGATTTAACAAAACCAGTTTTTTTCACAGCTTCGCCAGTTTCGTCATCATAGTAAGGTGGCTCTTGGTATACGTTAAAGGAACCACGAAGAACTCTACCATATCGACCAACATAGTAATCCTTACCATCAATAGTTATATTCCCAGTTCGTCCATTACTGCTAATGTAGTATAAATCGTCACCAATCTTAATAAACTGATCACGAGGGAGTTCTTTTCGTGCTCCACTATCTTTATCGTAGTAGTAACCATCTAGAACAGTATCTTTAGCTTGTACACCATTATAGTCAAAGTAAACGTGTACCCCATCGATGGTTTGTGAGCCTTTAAGGATATTACCTTCTGCATCTGCATAGTACCATTTACCATCATGGCTAAAGTATTGACCTTTTACAAGAGCTCCAGAATTTTTATCATAGTACTTAACTGGGCTAGTATAGGAGTTTGCTTTAACCGCATGCCCATTACTATCGGTAAATTCTCCTTTAATTTGATTACCATAATATGGATCAAAGTGAACCTGTACCCCGTCGATGGTTTGATCGCCTTTAAGGATTTTTCCTTCTCCATTAAGATAGTACCAGTTATCGTTGATGTAAACGTAGCGATTGGTACCAAGGTCTATTTTAGCACCAGAATCTTTGTCGTAGAAGTAGCCATCATTACCAAAGACACCTTTGGCTTGTTTACCATCATAAGGGTCAAAGTATACAGGAACATTGTTAATGGTTTGAGAACCTTTAAGCCGTTTACCGTCATTGCCTACGTAGTACCAGTCTTTGTCGACTTGGACATAACTATTGATTACGAGAGCACCAGTAGTACTGTTATAATATTTTTTGTTACTTGCGAAATTTCCCTTAACCTGAGCGCCAGTTTTTTCGTCAAAGAAGTATTCAATGTTGTCGATGACGGTCGCTCCTTTAATAGCCTTACTATCTGCTCCAATGAAGTAGGTCTTGTCATTAACGGTAACGAAACGATTAGTAACTAAAGTTCCAGAGTCTTTATCGTGAAATTGATTTTTATAGTCAAAATCTCCTTTAACTTGTTTACCTCCATATTCAAAATAAACGTGAGCTCCATCAATAATGTGTTCACCGGTTAAAATTTTTCCATCGTTACCGACATAGTACCAATTGTCTCTGATTTGAACATAACGATTGGCACCAAGATCAACACGATTTCCGTCCTGATCGTAAAAGTAACCATCGTCAGCAAAATTGTCGAAAACCTGGCTTCCCTCGTAGGTATCGAAGTAGACTTGTTTACCGTCAATTGTTTGAGGACCAGTTAACCGAATTCCTTGGTCGTTAACATAATAACGTTCATTTCGATGTTTGTAAGGATTATAAGCGATAACATATTGATTGGTGGCAAGAGCACCAGTATCCTTATCGTAGTATCGAGATTTATTATCCCCCTCATCTTTGACAAAATATCCTTTGACTTGAGCTCCGTATTGTCGGAAGTAAACCTTAACACCATCGATGGTTTGTGGTCCCTTTAAAATAGCACCATCATTTCCAGCATAGTACCATTCCCCGTTTAATTCGAAATAGCGGTTTGTTCCGAAATCCACTTGTTTACCATATTTGTCATAATAACGGCCATCAGGAGCAAAATTGTTTTTAATTAGTTCACCATACTGCTCAAAATAATACCACGCTCCATTAACTTCTTTAGAACCAATTGCCTTATTACCATTTTCATCAACGTAATAGGTTCTACCATATTCTTCAACAAATTTATTAGTAACAAGAGCACCAGAGTCTTTGTCATAATAGTGACCGTCCCAGCCAAATCCCCCTTTAACCTGAACACCGCCTGGATTGAAGTAGACCTTAACGCCATCAATAGTTTGTGGTCCAGTCAGGTCTTTACCGCTAGCATCTTTGTAATGCCAGTAGCCTTGGTCGTCGCTATAGTATTGACCACCAGTGACGTTTGTTTCATTAGGTACTGAAGCTGTCTCGCTGGCAGCTCGGTCTGTAGTTACGGCTTCACGTGTTTGGCCTGCAACTGATTCTGTAGGAGTTTGGCTTTCGTTTGCAGTTGTTGAGGCAGTTTCACTGACAACTTCAGAGCTTGCAGCAGAAGTTGTGGCTTGTTCTGAGACATTTGTAGTGCTTTGAGTGGTGCCTAAATTTTCAGTAGTAGCAGGAGCTTCGACAACCTTAGTTTCTACGAGGTCTGCGGTAGTTTCCACATTTGCAGTGGTAGTAGCGTTCACATCAAGGTTTGATGAGTTATCAGCTTTAGCTTCCTCAGCGAAGGCAGGTCTTGCGATAAAGGCAAAACTTGCAAGAGCAGTTGCACATGAGAATGCAATCAAACGTTTTTTGGACTTAGGTCCAGTAAAATTAGAATGTACTTTCATACTTTTTCCTCCATTTCCTAAGTCCTATTATAGCGCTATTTTAGAGACTTTCAAGAAAATATAAGAAATTTAGACAAAAATAAGAAAACGATTACATAGGAAAGCGAGTAAATGGCAAATGTCACAATTTTTGCAATCATAGGAACTTAAAAAATAAAAAAATCCAGGACCTGTGCCCTGGATAAGGAGATTATGAAAAAGAAAAGTTTTAGGATGATTATAGTATATAGAGCAGAGCCTAAAGTTTTCTTAAAGTAAGGAATAGCTTAAACTTTAGTCGCGTTACCATTTTCATCAAAATGATAAGTTACACCTTTGATAGTACGTGTTTGGTTAGTGACGAGTTCACCAGAGTTTTCATCGTAGTAGTGACCATCTGGTGCAAAAGCGCCTTTAACTTGTCTACCATGATTTTTATCGAAGTAAAGTTGTTGTCCATTAATCTGAACGGCACCAGTAGCTGCTGAACCATCCGAATAGAAGTAGTACCAGTAATTACCCCATTGATAGAAACGATTTTTAATTGCTCTACCGTCATGACCGAAGTAGTAGATTTTACCATCGATGTAATTAATACTGTCTTGCCACATGTCACCCAGTTGGGTGTACTTATAGGCACCTCCTCGACGGAAGTAATATAAATCACCATTGATTTCATGAAGTCCAAGGACTTTGTTACCTTTCTCGTCAAGATAGTAAGTTAAGCCTCTGTTATCTTTAACAAACCCAGCTTTGGTTACTTTGCGACCATTATCTTTATCGTAATAGTACTCAGGCATATAGACGCCATCTTGACCAAATCCTCCTTTAGCTTGTACCCCTCGATAGTTGAAGAAGACATCTTGTCCATCGATATTTCGAGCTCCCTTGACTGGCTTACCGTCTTTACCTACATAGAACCAATTACCCATGTATTCAACATAACGATTGGTTACAAGATTTCCAGAATTAATATCGTAGAATGCGTATAAATCACCGTAGGAATCACCATAAGCACCTTTAACCTGTTGACCATTGTCGCGGAAAAATAACTTTTGACCGTTAATGATTTGAGCACCAGTGAGGTTGTCTCCATTTACGTTCTTATAATACCAGTTTCCATTATCGTCGCTATAATAACCATTTGGGTTAGGAGCATCCATACCTACGCCGTTTTCATCAAATCGATAGGTCATACCATTAATTGTTAGAGTGGTGTTAGAGACGCGTGCTCCAGAATTAGGATCATAGTAGCGAAGAACACCATTGTCGAGAACAAGCTCTCCCTTAGCTTGACGACCATTAGCATATAGGTAAACGATTTGACCGTCTATATTGACTTCACCATCTTGAGGACGAATAGCATTTCCATCTGCACCATAATAGTACCAGCCATCATTTTCTTGGACATAGCGATTTTTAACGGCTTGACCAGTAACTGAGTCAAAATAGTAGCGACGGGTAATATTAGTAGGGGTACCAAAACCATAAGTACGTGGTGAATTTTGCCCTTCTTCTAGTAAAATGCTGATTCCTTTTTGTAGGACGCCGGTATCAACAGGAGAGGCAGCTTCACGTGCTTTGAAATAGTAGATATTACCATCAATTTCACGTATTCCTGTAAATTTAGAACCATCGTTCTTGATGTAAAAGGTTTGGCCTTTTTTATTCTGAACTAGACCTTCTTTTCGGACCCTTGCACCAGAGTTAGAGTCGTAATAGAAAGTTTGATCTGGATAGCTATAGTCCTCTCCGCTAAAGTCACCTTTGATTTGAACACCTTTATAATCGAAGTAGACTTCTTGACCATTGATAGTTTGTTCTCCAGTGAGTGGATAGCCATCTTTACCTAAATAGTACCAATTACCTTGGGATTCAAGGTATCGATTCGTCCATAGTTGCCCAGTATCAACATCGTAGTAACGAAATAGATTATTATTCCTATCGAGTAAAGGCCCCTTAACTTGTTGCCCATTACTGCGGAAATAAACATTTTGGCCATCGATAGTCTGTTCGCCTACGAGGTTTTTACCACTGGCATCTTTATAATACCAGTTGCCTTGGTCATCAGAAGTAAATTTTCCACCTTGTGAAGGTGCTTCCTGTGAAGTAGTTGCGTTGTCGCTTGTTTCGGATGAGGTTTCAACACTTCTATCGGTTGTAGTTGTTTTACCAGATTGAACGGATTCAACCCTCTTATCAGTTTCACTGGCAGGCTGTTTAGCAGTTGCTTCTGCAGGCTGACTAGCCGCATCAGTTGAGACTGTCTCACTAGGAACATTATTAACAGTAGTGCTCGCCGGAGCTACTTCGGTTCTTGTAATGAGGCTGGCACTTGTCTCAAGATTGCTGTCAGAGACGACATTTTCAGGACTGTTAACAGCAGTCGTTTCTGGTTTGACTTCATCGGCTCCGACCTGTCCAAGGCCAATCAGTGAAGCCCCGATAGCCAAACTTGAGGCAGCGATTGTGATCCAATGTTTCTTAACTTTATGAAGTTTGAAACGAACTTTGTTTTCCATAATTTTCCCCCTTGTATGGTGACTTGGTAAATTCATGCTGTGACATTTAAAAGAACATGAACACCAAAAATTAATTTACAATTATATTTTAATCTTATTTTCTAATAACTTCAA
>OHUN01000719.1_pt1 | contig 18761 bp, 18 predicted proteins | sample 1579211 | NCBI WGS metagenome assembly OHUN01 (sample SAMEA3879560, study PRJEB24766) | human gut metagenome | biome: human-associated habitat; feature: feces | place: USA | collected 1985/1987
TTCAATTCTTCCATGTGTTGATTTGACATGTTAGTCCTCCATAAAATAGTCGTAATTATTGTATCATAAATCACCTTCTAAAGATAGGACAAATGATTAAATGTCAGATAAATAAAGATAGGATTTGTCTATTTTTAGGACAAATCATTAACTAGCATTAATCTTTGATTAGAAAGTTATAGAATTTATTGACAAATATAATAAAAAGGGTGTACAATAGCAAAGTAAGTTTCGTATGATATAAGGAGGAAATACGATGAAAAAGAAAAATTATGTTAGTAAAGCCGTGATGCTTGGCGCTTTACTAGCACCTATTGGGATGCCTACGGTATCTGTGTTAGCAGATAGCTTTTATCAAAATCAAACGAGTGCTCACGCTGCTGATATTACAAACTGGATTGCCAGCACACCTGAACAAATTACAAATAATTTGACAACTCAGAACATCAATCCACAGCAGTTAGATGGCCAACAGTACGTGATTCAATGGGGAGATACCTTGTGGGGAATCTCTCAAGCGACTGGAATTTCTATTGAAAAATTAGCCTATGATAACAATATTCAGAATATTGATCTTATCTTTGCAGGTGATGTCCTCATCTTGAAACGTGATGGTGATGTCCCAGCAGGTTATCATGTCACTGGTAATGGTTACCGTTGTGCACATTCTAAGATTGTTATCAACAACTACTACGGTGATAACAACCGAGTGATTATCAATAATAGCACTTTTGTTTCTGATGACCATTCTAAGAATACAGTGATTTACGCTCCAGATAATTCTGACAATAGCGTTTCATTCTCAAATAATACGACTAACAATAATAACGATAAAGACAAAGATACTAAAGAGTCTAAAGATAGCAAGGACTCATCTTCGACATCATCAGAATCTAAAGATGCTTCATCAAGCTCAACAAGTGGATCTTCATCATCATCTTCTGCATCAAGCTCAACAGCAAGTAGTAGTGAAAGTAAAGCAAGTACAGAAAGTTCTAAGGAAAAAGAATTGACTGATGATGCTTTCCAAGATAAGGTTCAAAGTGAATTCGAACAAGTATATCAACAAAAACGCTCAGGTAGTCCTGCATGGACTTTCTTCTTACATGCAGATGATAAGAATGGTAAAAATGTTGAATATAAGAAGGACACTGAAAGCACAGCCCTTTACCTGCAAGGTGAAACACCTAAGTCTCAAGACATTGTAGATGGACCTAAAGATGGTGCCAAAACGGAAGCCAATGCCAAAGCTCTCGCTCAAAAGATTTATGACGCTCTTAACAGGGATAGTAAGATCTCAGACCTTATCAAGGCAAAATATGCCCAAATTCAGGTAAGTTATAAGGGTGATAAGTGGGCTTTCAACGTTGATGTTTACAAAGAAAAAGAAAGTTCATCATCAAGCACTGAAAAATCATCTGAATCTAAGGCTTCATCAAGTGATGATTCTCAAACAGAAACACGCATGAGTTCAAGCTCATCAAGCCTTGAACGCTCATCATCAAGTTCTTCAAGCCACACTGAAACAGACTCAGAGGCAACTTTCTCTGACCTAACTGGTGACGAATAGAGAGGGGCAACACATGTCAAAGAGAAATATCATTATTAGTGTTGTTCTTGCCTGTCTCTTGGTTACGGGAGCTGGATTTGGTGCTTTCTATTACTGGGGAACACACCATTTAGATAGTGTTGTACCTGGTAAGGTTTACCAATACTCAAGTACTCTAAACGGTGAGGTCAATAATCGTGTCATGTATGTAGCCTTCCAAGAAGGTGGGAACAAGGCGCTTGTGAGTCAAGATCGTACGACAGTGGTTAACGCTGCTAAGAGTCAGACTGATTTTGACAAGGCCTATAATGACCAAACAGCTAAGTGGGAATACAGTGTGACAAAAACTACTTTGACTCTTGGTAAAAAAGAGGACGATCAATTGTCACAATGGCAGTACAACAAGGTCTTTGCTTATGGTGACCACTTCACTTCAAAGGATTTCTATTACCAGATTGCCAAAGGTGGTCAGGGTGAAGTCAAACAAAAAATGACCTTCAAAGAAATTAAATAAGTATCTGAATATGACAAGATGCTTTAGGTTTGGGACAAATTGTTCCAAACCTTTTTCTATCTTCAAAACACGAATAATCTTTCCTTAAGTGGGGTCGAAAATTGAAAAGAAAGGGCAAAAACGGTATAATAAGACTGTTTGGGCAATTGCATTCTGAAAAAAAACAGACGAGTAAGATTGCCCCAAGACAGTTGACTTAAAGCTTACTTTGGCAAGACTGAAGATTAAATTAAGAGCTGACTCATGTAGTAGTTTAGTTGTTAGTTTCCTAATTTATCTAAGTCTCTGACAAGAGAATGATATAAGAAAGAACGGACAGATGATTACTTCTATTGTTTTTGACGTTGACGATACTATTTATGACCAACAGGCACCTTATCGTATTGCCATGGAAAAATGTTTCCCTGACTTTGATATGAGCCACATGAATCAAGCCTACATTCGTTTCCGCCACTATTCTGATGTTGGTTTTCCACGTGTAATGGCCGGTGAGTGGACAACTGAGTATTTCCGTTTTTGGCGCTGTAAAGAGACCCTTTTGGAGTTTGGCTACCGTGAAATTGATGAAGAAACGGGTAACCATTTCCAAGAGGTTTACGAGCATGAGTTGGAAAACATTACTATGCTTGATGAAATGCGCATGACTCTTGATTTCCTCAAGGAAAAAAATGTTCCTATGGGTATTATTACCAATGGACCAACAGAGCACCAACTTAAGAAAGTCAAGAAGTTGGGACTTTATGATTATGTGGACCCTAAGCGTGTCATCGTCAGTCAAGCGACAGGTTTCCAAAAGCCTGAGAAGGAAATCTTCAACCTTGCAGCTGAGCAATTTGATATGAATCCATCGACGACGCTCTACGTTGGAGATTCTTATGACAATGATGTCATGGGTGCCTTCAATGGTGGCTGGCATTCTATGTGGTTTAACCACCGTGGACGTAGCCTCAAACCAGGTACTAAGCCAGTCTTCGACTTGGAAATCGACAATTTTGAGCAACTCTTTGGAGCGGTAAAAGTCCTTTTCGATCTTCCAAATAACAAATATATCTTTGATATCAATGATAATGAAAATCCAGTCCTTCAACTAGGTATCAATAATGGTCTTATGATGGCGGCTGAACGTCTTCTTGAGAGCAATATGAGTATTGATAAAGTGGTTATCCTTCTTCGTTTGAATGCGAACCAGGAAAAAATCCTTCGTATGAAATATGGAAGATAATAGAGCGGCCTCGTATGGCCGTTTTATTGTCTAGAACGTGAGATAAGGAGTTTGAAAATGGTAGAAATCAACAACTTAAAACATGATATTGAAGCACTAAGTGCTGAACGTGATGCTTTGAGAAAAGAGGTAGAAGCACTCGAAGCCAAACGTGACGATCTCTTCGAAGGTATTAGAGATGCAGAGCAGATGAAGGGCGTTGCTTGGGATTCCTATTATGCATTAGTAGACCACCTTAATGCTGAGGAAAAGCAAAGAGGGTTTGCTAACAACTATTGGGAACATGTTCATAGAACTGTCAAAATAGATATGGAATTTGTTTTGAGTCGTGGTCTTCGTTTTAAGCGTTTATTGTCTGAAGGACAGTATGATCTTGTCTTACAGGAACTAGACGTTTTCGAAAAGGAATTAGATGATTTGGTTCGAGGATTTGGTGTTGAATTAGACCGTTTGCCAGAGGAACCGAGTTGGAAATAATGGAAGTGAAGCTCTTGAAGTAGTAGGCTTTAAGGGCTTTTTGAGTGCAAAAAAGCGACCCTTGTTCAGGATCGCTTGTCTTATGAAGTCAGTCGATGATTTAGCTGATCTTGTTTTGTTCATCCATATAAGATGTATCATTCCAACATTTGAGAGTGAAGTGCTCGAAATCATTGGTTTCGAGAATAGTGACAGAAGCATTGTCAAGACCTCCTGCCTTACGAAGAAGACCCGGTTCAAAACCAAGGAGGGTACGGATAGAAGCTGTTAGGTTAGCTCCGTGACCAACAATGAGGACATTTTTAGCATCACTATCTTTAAGTGTTTTGACAAATTCGGCTACACGTTTGGTTGTCTGGTAAACAGATTCAGCTTGGAAGTCATTAGCACGGAAGTTGGCTAGGTTATGACGGAAGGCATCCATTTCTTTGGGATAGATAGCCTGAACGAGTGCAATTTTTTGCCCTTCCAGTTTGCCAAGTTGCCATTCACGCAAAGCTTTAGTGTAGGTAACCTTAGATTTAGGTTTTTGAGACTCCATGATGAGCTCTGTAGTCTTTTTAGCACGTGGTAAGTCACTTGAGAAGACCAAGTCAAAATGTGTGTCACTGAGATAGTGACCTAACTCACGTACTTGTTCGATAGATTCTTTAAGCAAAGGCGAGTCTCCCTTGGAACCTTGAAGGCGGCCTTCCAAGTTCCACTCGGTTTTACCGTGGCGTACAAAATACAGTTTCATGATTACTCCTTAATATCAGCAAATTCAGCATTAACAAAATCAGCAAGTTCTTGACTATTGATACGGATAGAGCGCCCAATTTCTCCCGCTGAGACAATAAGGAAACCAGCTTCTTGGGCAGACTGATCGATGTAAATAGGGAAATTGTGTTTTTGGCGAATTCCCACTGGGTTGTTGGCTCCGTGAACATAGCCAGTCGTTTTTTGGAGATCCTTTTGTGGAATCATTTGAACTTTCTTGTTCCCTGAAATTTTAGCTAATTTCTTTTCAGACAGGTGCTCGGTGATAGGGACGATGCCGATGACTGGTCCTGTCTTATCTCCCTTAAGGGCGAGGGTTTTATAAATGCTCTCACGTGCCACATCTTCTGGAAGCTCTCCTTCTAAACCATTGAAGGATAAGCTATCATGGTCTATTTTAGCCTTATCAAGAATTTGGTCAACCAAGGTCTTCTTGACTTTGCCTTTCTTAGCCATTGTCATATCTCCTTTTAAAGTTATACATTTCTACCATCCATTATAACACATTCGTCCGAACACGCCTAAACCAATTTGACAAGAAGAAAACCAGTGCCTTAGACACTGGTTTTTACTGACTACTAGATGAACTTGTCGAAGTAGTCTTCTTATTTTTAGTTGGTTTTTGCTTAATCTTACCAAAGAGTTTTTCAAAGGTTTTACGTTTGTTTTTCTCTGGATTGATTTGGTTAAGATCTAGGATGTTGTCGAAACCTGGAAGGCTTCCTTGAGACGTATACTGGTGAAGGTCATAGTCGATTTCAGTGTTTGGTAAAGCCTCGTAATAACCAGAATCGGTACCGTAGGCTGGAATCCAAACAGCGTCGAAGTTTTTAGTTGAAACTTCTTGCTCGAGCATGAAATAAGCACCAATATAGAGACCAACATTTTCAGCTCCAAGTCGTTTGAGCTCAGCGAGAAAGGCTTGGACACCTTGCTCCATGTTAGACATGGTTTCCTCTTCGACGTCAATCCAGTAATAAGTCGGTTTGTATGGAGAAGCATTTTTGTAGAAAATACGAGCTTCTTCCTTCATCTCCTTGACAGAAGTACCTTGAGCGTAGGAATAGACGGCAACTGGAACGTCACGTTTTTTGAGTTCTTTAATATGTGTTTTAAAAGATTTGTCGACCCCATTCGAACTAGCGGCATTGCTATCCTTACTAATCAGTGATCCACCGAAGACGCGGACGATAGCACCAGAAATATGATTTGACAAGACATCGTAATCGATATCCTGAGGAAGTTGCCAACCCGAAAGGTCAATAATGGGATTAAGTATCAGCTCCTCATCGGAACTGTCAGACGTACTACTGGTTGTTGTTTTTGGTGTAGTAGCAGAAGGAATAGCAGATTTCACGTTCTCGAGATGCGCCTGCTGTTTAGACGTATTGTGAATGTTTGCAATAACTAATGCTAATCCTAAAAGAGCTAGAACCACGTAAACAACGATCGGTTTAATTCTTTTTCTCATCACTTCTCATTCTACATTAAATAGCGTAAAAATGCAAAATAGAGTGTTTGTAAATTCTGTGAGAGATATTAAAGTGACTTATTTTTTAAAAGCTTAGTAATACTAGCTCAAACTGATTTAATGAAGGTATTACTAGGTGATTAGTTGTGAATTAAGTGAATATTTCATTTATTTAAGACGGATTTTTAGCCTTATTTGTCAGATTTTTCCTTAAAACTAGCACCACTAGTGGCATCAGACCAAGCTACAAGAGCTTGAGCAGAGTTATCTAGATAGGTCTTGAGAGGTTGCTTCAAATCATAAATAGTTTCCCAAAATCCTAGGACCTTTCCTTCGTTGTCGATAGCAGCTTGGTAGGTCTGGATGAGGACTTGATCAAAACTGTCTGTTGGAATCTGATAACTTCTTTCTTTGGTAGGAGATGCTAGAACTTCAGACATAATCCAATCGGGCAGATTTTCAGGCTCACGGGGGAAGAAACTACCGTCAGCGCCACCGTTGTCGTAGAGAAAGTTTCCTTGGGCATCATAGGCTGCTAATTTATAGGACAGGTGATTCAGTAGTGTTTTTAAATCATTCATATCTTCATCATAGCTTCTTTCAGGAGAAATGGCAATGCTTTGGATTGGAGACAATATTATCGTAGGATAGTATCAGTTTGTCTGAGGAAAGTATTATCTCTTGGAGCAGTATCAGGGTATAATAAAGTAAAAGAAGACTCGAGGTGAGAACATGTCAAAACTTATTTTTCTAGATGTTGATGGGACATTGGTGGATTATCATAACCGCATTCCAGAGTCAGCAGTAAAGGCAATTCGTCAGGCGCGTGAAAAGGGGCATCTGGTCTATGTTTGTACCGGACGTAGCAAGGCAGAAATGCAACCTGAATTATGGGAAATTGGCTTGGATGGGATGATTGGTGGCAATGGCTCTTATGTGGAGCATCATGGCCAAGTCCTCATGCATCAGCTGATTTCCAAGGAAGATGCAGCAAAGATTGTGGATTGGCTAACAGAGCGCCATCTTGCCTTTTATTTGGAGAGTAATAACGGCCTCTTTGCCAGTCCTGATTTTCGGGAGCGGGCGCGTGAGACACTTAAGACTTACGCTATTCAAAAGGGGCAATCTGCAGAGTCTGTTGAGGGTAAGGAACCAGAAGATTCCATTCATGGTCTCCAGTATGGTGGGGAACTCTACCGTGACGACCTAAACAAGGTCAGTTTCGTTTTGGAGTCCTACCAGGATCACTTGGATTCCAAAGAAGCTTTTCCACAGCTTGAAGCTCATACTTGGGGAGGACGAGGTGAAACAGCCTTATTTGGTGACTTGGGTGTTAAGGATATTAACAAGGCCCATGCCATTGATGTCCTTTTGGAACATTTAGGGGCTAAGCGTTCGGACACCATTGCTTTTGGTGATGCCAAGATTGATATCCCTATGTTGGAATACTGTGAGAGTGGTGTTGCCATGGGAAATGGTGGTCCAGAAATCTTGGCTATGGCAGACCTAGTCACAGACGATGTTGAAGCTGATGGCTTGTACAAAGCTTTTGATAAATTGGGCTTGTTGCAATAGAAAAAACTGAGTTCCTTTTTGGAGCTCAGTTTGTATTTTATGCTGGTTTACGACCGATAAATTTTTTCAAGAGATATAAGAGATAGCCAACAGCGATATACCCAGCACTGATGACCAGGACGTTTACCAAGACCTTGTTCCAACCAAATTTATTAACATTGATAAAGAAGTAGGCGAAGGGGCTATCTTTGGCACCTGGAATTGGGAGTTTTAGCACCAAGCCATTTAGAAGGGCAAAGGCAAAGTAAGACAGAGGGACCACGGACCAGTAAATTGGCTCACGTAGACGGTAGGCTTTCTTAGCATCGAAAATAAGGGTATCAAGCACCAACCCCCAAGGGACAATATAGTGGACCAAGAAGTTGCGGAGGGTCCAGAATTTCTCAGGTTCCGTAATAGGTGCCAAGAGGATATGATAGATGACTCCAGTGATGAGGATAGCCATGGTTACACCACCCTTGTAACGCAAGAGTTTGGTGTTGGTTGTCGCGTTCCCTTTTTTGAAGTCATAGATGATAAAGAAAATCAAACTAGAAAAGACAAGGATATTGGACAAAACAGTGTAATAGAGTAACATGCCCCAACCATCATCATGGATTTGGATAGAGACTCCTACCAGTCCACAAAGGGCTAGCAAGATACGGTAAAATCGTGAAATAGTCATAAGCTTCCTTTTCCTAATAAATAATCTCTCTTATCATATCACATTTTTCACTAACAATTTATTGAAAATTCTAGTAAAATCAAGGTAAGAAAGACTTTAAGGAGTAATGATGTCCAATTTAATCGATTATCTTGAAAAGGTTAAGGATTTGCCTTTCGACCAAGAGCCTCTTAATATTTTGGATAAGGTTTGCATCAATGAGATTGGCTACCTGACTTATGAAAAATGGCTCTCAGCAAGTGATTTGAAGGAAACCATCAATTTACATGACTATGCTGAAGGGAAGGACCTAAATCCCTATTATACCTTCATGGTGACTAAGGAACGTGTCGATTTGGCTGAAGCCATGGTCAGGTCTAGGCGTTTCACTGGACTTAATCTAAGTGACTACTGTAGTGTCTTGGACAAGGAAGTCGAAAAACAGTTTGCAGCTATGATTTTCAGTCTGCCTGAATTGGGCTACCAGCAGATTGTCTTTCGTGGGACAGATGATAGCGTTATTGGTTGGAAGGAGGATTTTCAGCTGACCTACAGTCGGGAAATTCCTGCCCATCGCTCAGCCATGGCCTTTCTGGAGAAGCACTTGCCAAACCTCAGTGGCCATGTCACTGTTTCTGGACATTCCAAGGGTGGCAATCTTGCCCTCTATTCGGCTGTTCAAAGCTCGACTGCTCTACGGGAGCAAATGGCAGAGCTCTTGCTTCTGGATTCTCCGGGCTTGATGAAGTCTCTCTTAGTGAAGCCTTCTTACCAAGAGTTGAAAGCTAAGATGACGGTTATCAGACCTCAAGAATCTGTTGTAGGAGTCATGCTTTATTGGGACAAGGTCGCAAAGCTTGTAGCAGCAGATGGTATAGGCATTGCTCAACACAATGTTTTGCTTTGGCAGGTTGACCTGGAAGGAAGCGATTTTGTTTATGTGGACCAGCCCACAGACCTGAGTCAACGCTTAAAAGAGACCTTCCAAGAGTGGATTGAGACCTTGCCAAATCAACAACTCAAGCTAGTCTGTGACTTATTCTTTGATACCATTCTTGATTCTGGAATTGAAAGTCTAGACGATATTGGGGTAAAAACTCTCCCTAAACTAGGTCAACTGTTGCAAGAATTTGGCAATCTTACTGACCAACAAAAAAAGATTCTTCAAGATGGTTTCAACCAATTACTCTGGATATTTTGGAAGTCAGGGAACAAGAAATCTAGTCTGCCCAAGCTTGAACTTCCTGATTTTATCAAGAAGTTGGGGGAATTGACAAATAATGATTAAGGGCGACTGAACTATAGGAGTGGAGGATATCATGCCTAAAAACGTACTTATTACAGGATCAACATCAGGAATTGGCGAAGCAACGGCGCGTGCCTTTGCTAAAGAGGGGGAAAATGTCATCCTAACAGGTCGCCGTGTGGAGCGTCTTCAAGCCTTGAAAGAAGAGCTCCAAGCAACCTATCCCAATCAAAAAGTTTGGACTTTTGCACTGGATGTTACCGATATGGACATGGTCAAGGATGTTTGCCAAGCCATTCTCAAAAGTGTGGGGCAAGTCCATGTCTTGGTCAATAATGCAGGCCTGGCACTAGGCCTAACAGCCTATCAAGATTATGAAGAGTGGGATCTACTGACCATGCTCGACACCAATGTCAAGGGCTTGATGATGGTGACAAGTCAGATCTTGCCAAGCATGGTTGCTGCCAATGAGGGCCATATCATCAATATGGGCTCTACGGCGGGCATCTATGCCTATGCAGGTGCTGCCGTGTATTCAGCAACCAAGGCTGCAGTAAAAACTTTCAGTGATGGCTTGCGTATCGATACCATTGCCACAGATATCAAGGTGACAACCATTCAACCTGATATCGTTGAGACCGACTTCTCTCAAGTTCGCTTTCACGGTGACAAGGACAAGGCAGCCAAAGTTTATCAAGGGGTAGAAGCCCTCCAGGCCCAAGATATTGCGGATGCTGTTCTCTACGTCACCAAACAACCACGACGTGTGCAGATTTCTGACATGACCATCATGGCAAACCAACAAGCTACAGGGTTTAACATTCATAGGGAGGAAGACTAGAAGGAGCTTATGAAGAATCACACTAATCCAGCCATCGGCAGTAGCTGGGAAGACTTGCAAACAAAACTCTTTAGCAAGGAAGAGATTGAAGCCAGTTACCAAAGAGTGGAAAAACTCATTCAGGAAAAAATGGGTAAATAAATGATAAAAACATGACCTTCGGGCTGTGTTTTTTTGTTCGAATTTTCCCAAAACTATGAAAGAACCCGTGAAAATGCTATAATGTAAGGGATTACGACAATGTTGAAAGGATAAGTCATGCCAGCAGTTACTCCAGAACTTGAGATAGAACGTCAATTAATCGAGCAATTAACCTCTGGTGAGAGCCAGTGGACCTATCGCCCAGACTTAAAAAATGAAGGTCAATTATGGAATAACTTTTTTGAGAAGTTAGCTCAGAATAACGTTACCCTACTAGCTGACCATCCCTTGACCGAGCAGGAGAAGCGCCAAATCAAGAACCAGCTTAACTTCATTAACTATTATGAAGCTGCTAAGTGGTTAGCTGGTGAAAATGGTATTGCCAAAGTCGAGGTACAGCGTGAAGATGCTAGCCTTGGGACTATCCGACTTTCTGTCATCTGGCGTGACAATATCGCTGCTGGGAAATCCAGTTACGAAGTGGTCAATCAAGTTGAACGTGACAAGGCCTATCCTCAAGATCAGGACCGTCGTTTAGATACAACCCTGATGATCAATGGCCTTCCTCTTATCCATATCGAGCTCAAGAGTCCTCGTGTGGCTTTTTTGGATGCCTTTCATCAAATCAAAAAGTATGACCGTGAAGGAAAGTTACGTGGCATCTATTCTGCCCTTCAGATGTTTGTTGTGACTAATAAGGTGGACACACGTTATATCGCAGCTGCACGAGAAGATAAGCTCAATAAACAATTCTTGACATCTTGGGTGGATAAAGATAATAAACCCATGACCAGTCTCATGGACTTTGCCCACGAAGTCCTGTCTATTCCACGTGCCCATCAGATGGTGATGCAGTACTCCGTTATTGATGATAGTAAAAAAGCTCTCATCCTCTTACGTCCTTATCAAATCCATGCCATCGAGTCTGTTCAAGATGCCTCTCGCCGTCAGGAATCAGGCTATATCTGGCATACCACGGGTTCTGGTAAGACCCTAACCTCCTACAAGGTGGCTCGCAACCTCTTGCAGATCCCAGCTATCCAAAAGACAATTTTCGTCGTGGACCGAAGGGACCTTGACCAGCAGACGACGTCGTCTTTTCTTTCCTACGCTGCTAATGATGTCATTGACATCGACGAAACGGACAATACCCATGATTTGGTTAAGCGTTTGGCAGGAAATGATAAGCGAGTGATTGTGACGACTATCCAGAAAATCACAACCATGATGCGCAAGTTCCAAGAAGGTAAATACCAAAAGGATTCGGAGAAAATCAAGGACCTTCGTGTGGCTTTCGTTGTGGATGAATGTCACCGTGCGGTCACACCACAGACGCAAAAAGACATCAAAGGCTTTTTCCACAATTCGCTCTGGTATGGCTTTACAGGCACACCGATTTTCAAGGAAAATAAACGTAAGCAATTAGGTGATTTGGCACAAACCACCCACCAACAATATGGCGAACGCCTCCATGAGTATACGGTCAAAGAAGCCATCCATGACGGGGCAGTTCTTGGCTTTAAGGTTGACTATCGTAATACCATTATTTCGCCGATTCCTGAAGAAGACCTTCCTGACTCTGTCTATGAAGATAAAGAGCACATGCTAGAAGTCTTGGATGCTATCCTAAACAAAAGTTATCAACAGTTGGGCTTCCCAAATGGTGAGGGTAAGACTTACGAGGCTATCTTAACCGTTAAGTCTATTCCACAGGCTCAGGCCTATTACAATCTGCTCAAGAGTATCAAGGCAGGACAGGAACGTGTCAAGGTGTCAGAGCGGGTTAAGCGCGTGCTACTTGACTTTCCAAAGGTGACAGTCACTTACTCAGTGTCGGAAAATGAAGAAGAATCTATCGGCTACCAAGAGCACATGAAGCAGGTCATGGACGATTACAATCAAGAGTATGGGACCCATTTTACTATGGCTGATTTACGTGGCTTTAACACGGATATCAATAATCGTTTAGCTAGAAAGTTAGACAAATACATTCCCCGTAAAGAGCAGTTGGATTTGGTCATCGTTGTAGACCGTCTTTTGACCGGTTTTGATGCCCCTTGTCTATCCACTCTCTTCATCGACCGTAAGCCCATGCGTCCACAGGATTTGATTCAAGCCTTTAGCCGTACCAACCGCATCTTTGACAGTAAAAAGCGTTATGGGCATATCATCACCTTCCAAAGACCAGAGGCCTTTAAAGAGGCTGTGGATAACGCCCTTAAACTCTACTCAAACGGAGGTGAAAATGATGTCACTGCCCCAGATTGGGGTGAAGAAAAAGCCAACTTCATCCAAGCCTGGATAGACTTTCAAGTAAAAGTGGAAGATGTGGAAAACTATGTCATCACGATTGAGCAGGCTACTAGCCCACAACTCCGTCGCATTGCCAAGGCTTACCAAACCTTTGACAAGTATCTGGCCTCTATCCGTGTCTATAGTGAATACGATGAAGCGGCTATCTATGCGGAGACAGGACTATCAGATGAAAGGCTCGAAACCTATCTGGGAATCTATCAAAATATCCTAGCAGAGCTCAAAAGCCGAGCAGAAGACGATGGTGATGATAATCTCTTTGATATCCACTACGAACTGGAATCGGTCCAAGTCGACGAGATTAACTATGCTTACATCCTGACACTGATTCAAAGTATGATTCAGCAGGAAGAGGATAGTCCACAGGCCCTCAGTGACAAGGATATCGAAACGGTTGATAACTACATCCAGAGCCTGAAACGCACCAATCCTAAACTAGCCGAAATCATCCGAAACCTGTGGAAAGAAGTCCAAGACAACCCTAAAGATTACCAAGGACAATCTATCACTGGCGTCTTGGATACTATGATTGAAGCCATTATCGACGACCACCTCAAACGCTTTGCCAGAGAATGGTATGTAGGACTCGATGAACTTCGTTACTATGTCCAACACTATCGTAAGGGTGCGAAGAAGCAATCTGGAGAAAGCCAGCTCACCAAGAGCCAACGCTACAAAGACTACAAAGCAGAAACAGCTGATGCCCTCAACCCGCTCAGCTACAAAAAACACATCAAAGAAGCCTACACCAAACTCATTGAAGAAGTGATTGAAGCATTGAGAGTGGGGAGGTAGAGGAATAACTAGGGAGAATAAATGGCAGATACGATATTGATTTTAGGAAACGGCTTTGATTTAGCCATGGGTCGAAAAACAAGTTATAAAGATTTTATAGAGTTTGCTGATAAATTGTTTGTGGAAAGAGATGACCAGTTGGATGAATTTCTTAAAAAACATCAGATTGATATTGAAAAGTACAGAAATAATTTATATATTCAATATATTAATGAAAATAAGTCTACACTCGGAGAAAATTGGTCAAATCTTGAAATAATGATTTCTCAACTTGCTGAGGCAATAGATTTTTTTCGACTAAATTCCGATAAGTTATATCACAAAAATGGTAATCTATACCCCGAATATGTTGACCGATTTCATAAAATGATGAATGAAGAGGATAATTCTACTTCAAAAATATTCATTGGTACAATCTTTTTTAAACTTTATGATAGATATGGATGGTTTAGACTAGAGAGAGGATTAGCTATATCAGATTTAAACAATGAATTTATAAGGCATCTTGAATTACTTACGGAGCTCCTAGAAATTTATCTGTCTTATAGAGACTTCATAGATTTTGAAGTTGTCCCAATTATTCCTAGTGTGACAGTGTTAGATGTCATAGATGGAATTTCAAAGGCTAGTGTGATTAGTTTCAATTATACACATACCCCAAATAGACTTTATAAAATTTCCTTAGAAAAGACCCATTTTATACATGGAGAAATTGATTTAGAAAGACGAAAACATAAAATTAATACTATGGTTTTTGGTATTGAAGATAAAGAAACTGAAATCAATAGCAATTTAATACCTTATCAAAAATTCTATCAACGTGTTGTTAAAGAAACTGGAAATGCATATGAAAGATTTTTTGACCAAGAATATGATATTTCAAAAGGTATACCAAGAATTGTTAAAAATATTATTATTTTTGGACATTCTGTTGATCCACTTGATAAAGAGATTTTTGAAAAATGTTTTAAATTGGTTAACAATAAATGTTACCAGAGTAGATTTATATTCACATATTTTAATGAAACAGCTAAACGTTCAATAATTAAGAATTTAGCCATTATTCTAGGCAAAGATGAATTGGTTGAACTAACGGGGCAGAAAAGAGTAGTATTCGTACAAAGTCAAGATGTTGATGGGATGAGAGAGTTGCTCTTAAAGTAAGTTATGAATACCTAGATTAGATAGATAAAACTTTTTAAGAATTGATTCGGTAATTAGAAGTTAAATACTATGTGAAGATAGTTCAGCTAAAAAAATTTAGTCTCAAAGTATAATACTCATAGTCTCAGATTAGACGTTTTCTTTCACTCGAATAGGAGAAATTGCAATGAATACTATAATTCCATTTCTTAATTCTCAGTTTATTAGTTCAATGATTGGGGCTTTACTGGGTGCTGGTGTAGCGGTTTATGTAGCAAAGCTCCAAAATAGGCAGCAACTTAAACAGCTAAAAGATGAACATAAGTTACAACGAGAATTTTTTGAAAGACAAGAAGCGAACGAAAGAGAACGTATTTTCTTACAGTATACAATTGAGAGGGCGGAGAGGTCCTATAAAATATTAAACCAATTGAAAAAAGCCGCAACTTTTTTTGGAGATGAAACTTTCCCTTTGACAGAATCAGATAATGAAGATGAATTTCAGAAGATATTTTTAAAACTTTGTTATACAGTAATAACTCCGAAATACTACGAATTTATTGATTTAAAGGATGAGTTGTTACTGACATTAGTAATTCAAGATGATGTGAGATTATCAGATTTAAAAAATGAAGTAGTAATGGAAGTAGAAAGATTTTCAAACTATTATTATAAAATTATTAAAGCAAGTACTTTTATTGAATTTTCTGAAATGGTTGATGCCTTTTGTGAAGAAACAAAATTAATTGAAAAATGTGATAGCCTCAAAACTTATATAACTAAATATATTATGGACAGCACATTTAGACTTATTCCCCCTGAGAAAATTGCTGAGAAAATTTTAAAGCAAAGCTACGGTTCTTCCGAACTTAAGTTTAAAGTTGTAAAAGATTAAAATTAGGGTTATATTTTTGTTATAAAATATTCGCATAGTATATGTAATCATAGAAAATTTAGAGAATAAATCTAGTTTGAAAAGTAATTTACTAGAAAAAGTGGTGTAAAAAACTATAAGGTTACTTTTTAGCAAGTTTATTGTGTAATGAAATAAATATAAACTAATTACTTTGTCAAAAAAAGATTGGAGAATAATTGAAAGAAAAATATTGCAAAATTCCAAAGTTCCGCTTTAATAAGTTTCTAGAGTCATGGAAAAGACTGAAGTATGAAGACGTAATTGAAGTAAATAGTGGTAAAGATTATAAACATTTAGATAAAGGAGATATTCCTGTATATGGAACTGGTGGATATATGCATTCAGTTTCAGAAGCAATTACAAATAAAGATGGAGTAGGTATTGGTAGAAAAGGAACAATAAATAAACCGTATATTTTAAAAGCACCGTATTGGACAGTAGATACCCTATTTTTTTGTATTCCCAAAAATAAATACAATTTATATTTTATTAATGCGATTTTTGAACGAACTCAATGGGAGAGGTTTGATGAGTCTACTGGTGTACCTTCATTATCTAAGTTAACAATCAATAATATTCAAAATTATTTTCCATCTTTCGACGAACAATCTGCCATCGGTTCCCTTTTCTGCACCCTCGACGACCTTCTATCTAGCTACAAGGACAATCTCGCCAACTACCAATCTCTCAAGGCGACCATGCTTTCCAAGATGTTTCCCAAAGCTGGACAGACTATTCCTGAGATTCGTTTGGATGGATTTGAAGGGGAGTGGGGAAAGTATTACCTAGGTGATATTTTTGAACAAGTATCAAATTATATTGAACCTTCTAAAGAAAACGAGTTATGGAGTTTAACAGTTGAGAAGGGATTAACACCTAAAACAAATCGTTACAAAAGAGATTTTTTGGTAAAAAAGAATGATAAATTTAAAAAGGTTAATGTACAGGAGTTTGTTTATAATCCAATGAATCTTACATTAGGTGCTTTGGATTTAAACGATAATGAAGTAACTATTTCAGTTTCTGGTTATTATGTTGTGATGAAAAACAGAAATATGGAAAAATTTGATAATGATTTTTTGAAAATTCTATTAAAAACAACGTACGCAATTTATCAATATAAACAGTTTGCTACAGGAACTCTAATTGAAAAACAACGTGTACAATTTCCAACTTTCTCGGAGATTCCATTTTATTTACCACCAATAGCCGAACAACAAGCTATCGGCACATACTTCTCTAACCTTGATAACCTTATCAACTCTCACCAAGAAAAAATTTTTCAACTCGAAACACTCAAAAAGAAACTTTTACAAGATATGTTTATATAAAAGGAGTGCAGTAAAATGTCAAAAGTAAAATCTGAATGTCTAAAGAAAGAAGAAAAACCTGTAGTAGCTATTTGCTATGATTTTGATAAAACGCTGTCTCCTGATGATATGCAAGCTCAAGGATTTATACAAAAGCTAGGGTATGAAATTGGTGATTTTTGGAAGAAGTCAAATGGATTTGCTATCAAAAATGACATGGATCAGAATCTTGCGTATATGTTCACTATGAAAACAGAATCTGCAGGAAAGGTTTTGTTTACAAAAACGGAGCTAGCTAAGTTTGGCTCAGAAGTGAAATTATTTCCAGGAGTCGAAGACTGGTTTGAACGAATCAGAAAATATGGAGAAGAAAAAGGTGTTATTGTAGAACACTACATTATTTCGTCAGGTTTGAAAGAAATGATAGAAGGAACTTCCATAGCTAAGAAAGGTGCCTTTAAGAAAATATATGCAACTTCTTTTTATTGCGATGAAAATGGGGTTGCAGTCTGGCCTGCTCAGGTAGTAAATTACACGAATAAAACACAATTCCTTTTTAGAATAACCAAAGGGGTTCTGGATGTAAATAATGCTGCAGTAAATGATTTTTTCTCTGAAAGTGATTTACGTGTTCCTTTCAGAAATATGATTTATTTAGGAGATAGTGACACTGACATTCCGTGTATGAAGCTAGTTAAAACGAGAGGTGGCTATTCTATCGGTGTATTCAATCCTGAAACTAATGATAGAACAAAAGTATATAAGATGACCCGTGATAATCGTATAGATTATTTTGTGCCAGCTGACTATTCAGAGAATACTGAACTTGATACTTTAATAAAGACAATTATTGATAAGACCGTCTTTAATGAATTATTAGAAAACAAGAAAAATAATGACAAAAAAGAGGCAGGTACAAGAAAGCTCAGAAGAAAGAAAAAAGATAAATGAATTTCATTCTAAAAATATAAAACTCTTACAAGACATGTTTATCTAACTTTCAAAAATGATCCTTATCAGCATCCATAAGCATAGCCTTTTTCGAATAGTATAAGTGAGAGGAGGAACTATGGTTCAAGAAATTGCAAAAAAACTGATCCGCATGGGGAAAAAGGAAGAAGCTCAGGATCTTTACTTCATTCCTCGGAAGGAGGAGTACCAGGTTTTTATGAGGGTGGGAGACGAGAGGCGCTTTGTAAAGTCCTTCCCTTTTGAGGACATGACGGCTATGATCAGCCACTTTAAGTTCGTGGCAGGGATGAATGTGGGAGAAAAAAGGCGCAGCCAGCTAGGGTCGTGTGATTACCCATTAGAGGATGGAGTGGTCTCGATTCGCTTGTCAACGGTGGGGGATTATCGTGGTTATGAAAGCTTGGTCATTCGGCTCTTGCATGATGAGGAACGTGAATTGCGGTTTTGGTTTGACCAGCTGCCAGACTTGCAGAAGAAATTGGCTGGTCGTGGGCTTTATCTTTTTGCGGGCCCCGTTGGCTCGGGAAAGACCACTCTCATGCATGCTTTGGCGCAAGAGCGCTTTGCGGACCAGCAAGTCATGTCTATTGAAGATCCTGTCGAGATCAAGCAGGATAATATGCTTCAGCTTCAGCTGAATGACCAGATCGGCATGACCTATGACAACCTGATCAAACTCTCCTTGCGCCATCGGCCGGACCTTCTCATCATTGGGGAAATCCGAGATAAGGAAACAGCTCGTGCAGTCGTACGAGCTAGTTTGACAGGAGTCACCGTCTTCTCTACGATTCATGCGAAAAGCGTTCGAGGTGTTTATGAGAGGCTCTTAGAACTTGGAGTGAGTGAGGAAGAACTCAAGATTGTTTTACAAGGT
>OHUN01000734.1_pt1 | contig 18309 bp, 27 predicted proteins | sample 1579211 | NCBI WGS metagenome assembly OHUN01 (sample SAMEA3879560, study PRJEB24766) | human gut metagenome | biome: human-associated habitat; feature: feces | place: USA | collected 1985/1987
CTGATTTCTATCTCTATTAGACTATGTTATATCATAAAACACGTCTTTTTGCTTTCCCACTTAGACTTGTAATCACAAAATACCCTGCATTTCTGCAAGGTGTTTCATTATTTATACCTACTTTACTACCCCAATACTAGTACCGGATTTAAACTTGGGAATTTGATACTTTCTCAATAACCTCATAATTGAAAATCCACTCATACTGCCCTTTAAGGCTTATTTTTTGTCAAATTTATCATTCTTCTCTTAAGTACTCTTTAGTAATGTGTTGTAATATCCATGGGAGGGATTACCATGAGACTGCAAATTTCCAAATCTAAGAATGCTCAATCTTTTTACGTTATCCGTTCTTGCTATATTAATGGCAAACATTCTTCTAAGGTCGTTGAAAAATTAGGCACTTATGAAGAACTTAAGAAAAAGCACGATGATACTGTCGCTTGGGCAAAAGAATATATCCAACAGTTGAACGAATTAGAAAAAGAGCAAAAGCGTGAAATTGTGATTCATTTCAAGCAATCCAAGCCTATTCCTATGGATAAACAACTCCAATTTTCTGGAGGCTATCTGTTCTTGCAATCGTTATACCATCAATTAGGCCTCCCTGCTATCTGTCAGGATATTTCTTCCCGTTATAAATTCAAGTTTAATCTGAATGAATGCTTGTCTCGACTAATATATATTCGCATTCTTTACCCTTCTTCTAAGCTAAGCAGCTATGAGTATTCTAAAAAAATGCTTGAGCCCCATCAGATGGAGTTACATCATCTGTATCGTAGCTTAGGGATATTATCTGCGGAAGATTCCTTTATCCAATCGCAGCTGTATGCCAACAGCGAGCGGTTATGTGCCCAGAATAGTAAGGTGCTGTATTACGACTGCACCAACTTCTTCTTTGAAATCGAACAAGAAGACGGTATACGCCAATATGGTCCTTCCAAGGAGCATCGCTCTAGTCTTATCGTCGAAATGGGATTGTTCATGGACGGCGATGGCATCCCTTTGGCGTATTGTCTTCACAGCGGCGATACGAATGAACAAGTTACATTACAGCCCTTGGAAGAAAAGATTGTACATGACTTCAACCTATCTCGCTTCATCGTCTGTACTGACGGAGGCATCTCCTCTCTTTCCAACCGGAAATTCAATACCCGTGGGGAACGCGCCTTTGTGACGACCCAGTCCATAAAGAATTTAAAGGCTCATTTAAAACAATGGGCCTTGGACCCGAAGGGATGGAAACTGTCGGGAACCAAGAAAGAATATGACCTGACAGACTTAGACGCATTAGGACCCGAATATGAAGAGATGACGTTCTTCAAGGATCGATGGATTCAAGAAGATGGGCTGGAACAGCATTTAATTGTGACGTTTTCCTTAAAGTACAGACACTACCAACAGAATATACGGGAACAGCAGATACAGCGCGCTTCTAATGGCATATCCACTCACAGTAAGTCCCTTAAGGCATACGGCACGAATGATTACAAACGTTTCGTCAAGAAGACAAAGATTACCGTTGATGGCGAAGTAGCCAAGAAAGAACTATATGAGATGGATGACGAACGGATACGGAAAGAATCTCAATATGATGGGTTTTACGCGGTATGCATCAGTTTAGACGAATCTCCTGAAGTCATTATTCGTATAAACCAACGACGTTGGGAAATAGAAGAATCCTTTCGGCTAATGAAGACGGAATTCAAGGCACGGTCAGTCTATCTTTCCCGAGAAGACCGTATACGCGCCCATTTCCTGATATGTTTTTTATCTCTGACCTTGTATCGGCTGCTTGAGAAAAAGCTGGGAAACTCCTATACGCCCCGTGAGCTGATTCATACATTACAGGATATGAACTTTCTTCAACTTCCTATAGACGATTACGTGCCAGCGTATACACGTACGGAGATTACCGACGCCATACAAAATGCCTTCGGATTCCGAACGGATTATGAAGTACTGAGTGAAAAACAAATGAAAAAAATTTTAAGAACTACTAAGAAAATATAAAACTTACTCACTTTTTTTCGCAGATATAAAGAGCTAGAAACGCCTATAAATACGCATTTCTAGCTCTTTATTATTTTGAAAGTATTAATTATAAAATAATACTATAAATACTGCAAAAATACAATATAATAATCAAAAACATTTCATTATCGCAGCATTTAACCAATTTGTCAAATACATAACTTTTCAACATGACTTATCCAATGCCTACTTTTCCGTCCCAATACCTATTTTATTCTTTAATGCAAAATATATGCGTCTCTCAGGCATAGTATACTCCTGAAATTATACTGCCAGCAATCGTTTAAGGGGTTTCACTCCCAAAAAACAGAACCTAACCTTGGTAATAAAAAAGGAAGTTTGGCTTTCAACCTTGCGAGTCGAATTTCCAAACTCCCTTTTGCAAATATGTCTGTTACTTTCCATTGTATCAACGATAGACGGATTACATCGGACTTCCAACAGTCGTTGATACAATCTAATTTTTCTACTGTTGAATTATTGAAACAGGTGCATTTGCACACTCCAAAGCAATTGTGCCGCAATTATACAATAAGCCATTTTAGAAAAATTACTCCTCAACTACAAATTGGAATCTGACGTGTAAACAATGCACATTTAAACTTCTATTTTCTATAGATCCAGCTGCATGAAAATTGCATTTGATGCCGGATTAACATTGTATTTTTCTATAAATTTAAATCCTACCTTTTCATATATTTTAATAGCACTACTCATAAATGGAACTGTATCTAATCGCATGTACTTATATCCTATTGCTCCGGCATCTTCAATAATCTTCTCAGATAACATATTACCTAAATGATTTCCACGAAACTCTTCTCTAATATAAAGTCTCTTAATTTCACAATAGTCATCATCATTTTTTGTTAGGGCCACACAGCCAGCAAGCTTTTCATCTACTAGTGCAATATACATTTTTCCGTTTGAATAACCATATTTTTCACTGAAATGATACATTTCAGTGAAAATTTCTGTGACGATAATGTCTTGCCTACTTCTGGATCCTCTTTAAGAATCATATCTGTGTATTATTTTACTAGTTCATAGAATTCATCAATCCTATCATAAGCAGGTACAATTTCAATCATCATTAAACTCCCACAATTCCTCTGTTATCGAATAATTAGCCCAGGTATTATTTTCTTTTGTATCAGTAAGTTTAAAATCAAATTTTGCATACAAATGTCTTGCTGCTTTACAGATATCAATTGTCCATAGGCTTACATGGGTATATTGCATTTTCTTACAGTAATCCATTGCTGTCTGCATTAAAGCCTTACCTGCACCTTTTCCTTGTAATGAAGCATCCATACCGAATAATCTAAGCTGAGCATCATGTTCTCCTCTATCTATTACACAGATAGAACCTTTGATTTTTCCACCGTTCTCTATAATCCACATCTTATTTTTTTCAGGATTATCGAATAATTCCTCGCAAGCGTGAAGGAAATATTGCTCTGTACTAGGCAGAAAATCAAACTGCGTTTCAAATATCTTATAATAAAAATGTGAAACTAAGCTTACTTCACCAGATCCTACTTCTCTTATAACAAAATTACTCATTTATTTTATCTCCATTCTTTGATAATTTTTCTTCTATGCAGATCATGGCATTACAAACAGCATCACAATCCTCTTTGTTCAGATTTTCAATCATTTCAAATATTTTATTGTATGTGATTTCGATTACCCTTTTCGCCTCATCTATTCCATATTCAGTAAGTGATATGTCTTGGCTGCGTCCATCTGTACTAGAAGCTTTTCTTGTTATCATATTTTTCTTTTCGAATCCAGATATGACACGGCTAATATATCCCTTATCTAACAGTAATAGATTGCATAAATACTTTGCACTAAGTCTTTCGTTTTCATAAAGCTCAAATAGAATACGATTCTCTGTAACAGAATATCCGCTATCTAAATAATTGCGATCCAATATTCCTATGAGAGGTGTGTAAAAACGGTTGAATTTACGAATCTGTTCTATAGCATCAAGTTTCTCCTGCATCTTATTACCTCCATCAGGTTGCTTGAAGCAACTAAATGAATTATAAATGTTTTAATTGCTTTTGTCAACCTATTAATTATTGTTTTATTCTATAATGGCAACTAACTTTTTCATATATTCATTAAAGAAAAGAGCAATTGTAAATATCTACAATTGCCCTTATCGGTGTTAAAGATATTTAATTTTTATAAACTTATCTCGATGATAAAATTACGATTTATATCATTCGTTCAGTAGCCACCCATTATCTCCATGATAAATCATCTGCTTAGTCATTCCACCATCAATGCAGATATTTTCACCGGTGATGAAACCCGCCTTGTCCGAACTGAGAAAAAGAACCATATTGGCAATATCCAATGGATTTCCTACTCGCCCTGCTGGGTGTTGCTTAGCATCTGCTTCGTCATTATCTTTATAGGCATTATCAATCCATCCCGGAGAAATAGAATTCACTCTTGCTTTGCCAGCAAATGATACTGTCATCCCATGCGTCAAGGCTACGATGCCACCTTTGGCAGCAGTATAGCTTTCCGTCTGTGGCTGACTCATTCGATCTCTTGATGATGAGATATTGATAATTGATGCTCCACTTGAAAAATGCGGAGCAAATAATTTGCTCAAGTAGAATAGAGCCGTCATCCCAACTCTAAGAGCGTAATTAAAATCCTCATAGTTGCATTCGTCAATGCCTTTCATTGGCGGCAGGACATTATTGACCAATACATCTACGTGCCCATAATCCGTTATTACTTTTCCAGCAAATCTTTCTAGCGTTGCCTTATCACTGATATCTCCAATAAAATAATCATTATTGAGAATATCTATAATGCAGACCTTCACACCACGACTTTTGAACTCATCCACAATGCATTTCCCTATTCCCTTTACTCCGCCAGTGGCAACTACAACTTTATTAGTAAAACTCATTTTATCCTTCAAAATAATCAACTCAACCTACAAAATAACTATCCTATCTACACAACCTACCATATTTTCAAGCTGTCAACTCAACTCTCTGAATTTCTCCAAGTCGATATGTTCCCACTAAGTTATTTTATATAAAAATTAGGGAGTCGAGGATTTTCCCCTTGACTCCCCAAAATTCCTATATTTCAAGGGTTTCTAAGGCTATTTACTTCTGTACTCTTGACATCAATACCACTGTCTCGACATGGCTCGTGTGAGGGAACATATCAACGGGCTGGACTTGACGAATGTTATAGCCGCCTTCACAAAGGATGGCGGCGTCACGGGCAAGAGAGGCCGGTCCGCAGGAAACGTAGACGACGCGTTTGGGACGCACGGCAAGGATGGCGTCAAGAACGGGCCGCTCACAGCCGGCTCTTGGCGGATCAAGGACAACGACGTCGGGGCGGATTCCGTCCCTCACAAGAAGGGGCAGCTCTTTAGCCGCATCAGCACAGATGAATTCACTGTTTTTGATGTGATTGTCCCGGGCATTTTTTCTGGCGTCAGCAATCGCTGGTGCGACAATCTCGATTCCCAAGGCGTGCCGTGCCTTTTGGGCGAGAAAAAGGGTAATCGTTCCTGTGCCGCAGTAAAGGTCGATAACGTTTTCCTTTCCTTCAAGGGCGGCATAGGAAAGGGCAGTTTCATAAAGGCGCTGCGCCTGCAGCGTATTGACTTGGAAGAAGGAATGGGGGGAAATGACAAAGGTTAGGTCGCCCAAGCGGTCATGGATGACACCGGGCCCATAGATTACCTTGTTGTGGGGACCCATAATGACGTTTGTGTGGCGGGTATTGACGTTCTGTACCAAGGTAACAAAGCCGGGGATGGCTTCTTTCAGCATATGGGTCAGTTCCTTGAGATGGGGTACACGGTCCGTATTGGTGACAAGGACAGCCATGACCTCTCCGGTCTGGACGCCGACGCGGCCCATGATATGGCGCACGATGCCCGTGCGGGCGTCTTCTTTTAACGCCGGGATATGGTAGCGTTCCATCCAGGCACGGACGACGGCCGTAAGTTCGTTATTTGCATCATGCTGGATGAGGCAGCGCTTTACGTCAATGACGTGATGCGTGCCCTGGGCAAAGCAGCCAATAGACAGGCTGTGCTTTTTCCCTTCTGCCACAGGGACCTGCATCTTGTTGCGGTAATGCCACGGATCATCGGCTCCCAAAGTGGGATTCACGTTGATGCCCGAAAAATGACCAATGCGTTCCAAGGCATCGATGACGGTCTGACGCTTTTGAACAAGCTGCGCCTCATAGGCTAGATGCTGGATCTGGCAGCCGCCGCAGGCTTCATAGACAGGGCAGGGCGGTGTGATTCGGTCCGGACTGGGGACCAGGATCTTTTCCAAGCGTCCCAGGCCGTAGTTTTTCTTTTTGGCTGTGACTGCGGCCGTTACTCGTTCACCAGGAAGGGCTCCGGGGATAAAATAGGTAAATCCTTTCACTTTACCGACCCCTTCACCGGAACTGCCCAGCCCCGTTATGGTGATTTCAATATGTTCGTTAGGTGTGGTTGTGCGTTTATCTCTTTTCATACCAATCATTATAGCGGGGAAGAAGAGGGAAGGCAACTTTTCCCTGTTTTCTCTTTGTACAAAAATTGTAAAGCTAAATTTACCTCAAAAAAACGATATTTTGAAAAAATGAATCATCTTGCAAAATTAATGATTGACAGATAATATCTTCATCATCTACCATAAGAGTAGCTATTCAGGATAGAGAGACGCTTCTTTAGCAAGCGCCTTTTTTCAACGGTAAAAAGTATACAAAAATAGCGTAAGAAAATAAAAAAATGATTATTCTTGTAGCGGGTGTTTGCTCGGGACTGGGAATGTTGCTTTATTGAATTGAGGGGGGAATCATGACAATTACAGAAGATTTGCACATGCTGCTTTATGTGGCGCTTGGAGGCGCCTTGGGCTCCGTGGGGCGTTATCTTGTTGCCGGAAGCCTCAAGGGTGTGGGGGGGACGGATTTTCCCTGGCACATGATTGCTGTCAATACGCTTGGCTGCATTTTGGTTGGCTTTTTTGTGGCTGTATTATACGTTAAACTGCCGCATCCTCGTTGGATCAACCTCTTTTATTGGGGATTCATTGGAGGTTTTACAGCCTTTTCTTCATTTATCAAAGAAGGAATGCATTTTTTCCTGCATGGGGAGCATATTACGGGATTCCTTTATATTTTCCTGCAGAACATGCTTGGTATGTTTGCTGCCGGTGCCGCTTTTTGGTTGGGCAAGATGCTGCTTTAAGGATGACCGCGGCTCCTTTGTAAGGGGTGATGGAAGTGAGTATCAATATGTTTTTTCTTATTGTGACGGCTTTGGGTCTTGTAGGATCGACCTTTTCCTGGGGGATGTACCGAACGGGATTTTCCCTGCTTCACTCTGCTTGGACGCTCCTGCCCTTTTTACTCATGCCCTTGATTTTTGCCATTGGTAATATTTTTACGGAATCGCTTCCTGTTACGCTGATTCGTTATTTTAGTTGGAGTGGCGGAGTGTGGATGGGTTTTATCTTTTATTCTGTGCTCTTATCTATCTTTTATGGTGTTTGTTGGCTCCTTGGCCGGTTTTCCCAGTCTCCGAACCTTGCACCCAATGCGGCCATCACAATTTTTTCATCGCTTTTTTGGGGACCGGTCTTGGCGTTTACCAGGCCCTTCATCCCCATGTGCGGCGGATCACCCTTCGCACGTATAAACCTTTGACGCGGTCCATGCGTATCGTCTTTGCTTCGGACCTGCATTTTGGAACTCTTTGGGGCCGCCGGTATGGGCAAAAGCTCGTGAGCCGCATTAATGCGGAAGACCCCGATCTTGTGATTTTTGGCGGTGACCTTGTGGACCGCAGTCTTTCCTTTGTCATGCGCGAGGGCAGTATGGATGCCTTGCGCAGCCTCCGCGCTCCTATGGGCCTATATTCCGTCATGGGCAATCATGATCTCATGGCAGGTACGGGAGAGCAGGAACGGACTTATCTGGAACGAATGGGCATTCGGTTCATTGTGAATGAGTCCATTCCTGTGAGCAGTTCCGTTTGGATCACAGGCCTTGATGATGAGCGCTTTGAGGCGCCTGCAGCCCAAGGCAGTGACCTCCATATCTTTGCGGAACATGAACCATACCATGTTTTGGAAGCATCACAAAAGGAGTATGACCTTTATTTTGCCGGCCATACTCATGGAGGACAATTCATTCCTTTAAACCTCATTACACAGCGACTTTTTGCGCTGGACCATGGCACTCAGGCCTTTGGGAATATGCTGGCGACTGTATCGACAGGCCATGGCCTGTCCGTTATTCCCATGCGTCTTGGCGTACCGCCGGAAATTGTGGTTGTCAGTGTAGAACCGATTAAAAAATAAAAAAGGCCGTTACGAATCCTGTGTTCGTAACGGCTTTTTACTTCAAAGTTCATCGGTGAAAAGGGTGAAATGGTTCTTTTTGTAGGCAATAAGTCCGTCTTTTTGCATGCGGCTCAGTTCCGCTGAGAGAGCAGAACGGTCGACGCCGAGGTAATCCGCCATTTCCTGACGGTCAAAGGGGATGGAAACCTGCTTTTTTCCTTGTTTGTCAGCGAGAAAGGACAGATAGGACAGGACACGGCCGCGGATCGATTTTGATGCTGTATAGACCATACGCCGGGATAGGCCCAAGTTTTTGCGGGCCAAGATGGTCAGGAGGTTTTCTACAAGCTTATGATGATGACTGCAGTTTGAGGGACAGATGGTCAGTATCTTGTGCATATCCATCATAAGGACTTCCGTATCTTCTGCTACTTCCACGCTGATAAGGAGCGGCTCGTCATCCATGCAGGCATAGGCTTCGGCAAAGATTTCCCCGCTGTGGGCCTGTCCCAAGATGGTCCGGTTTCCCCAGATGTCATCGTAGGCGATGTTGACGCAGCCTTTGAGGATAAGACTGACTGTGTGGACCTTGTCACCGGCACGGTGAATGTAGCTGCCTTTTTCAAAATGGCGGGTCACTGCGCCCAAACAGGTGAGGGCCGACTTGATTTCCTCCGTACGTAAGGTACGGAAAAAGGGTGTTTTCGCTAAAAATGCAAAATCCATGGTTTCTCCCCTTTTGTTGTTGAAACAACGTAATTAATTGTACCCCTATCGTATAATGACACCATCGAAAAAGCAAGTGAAACCATGAATCTTTTACATACAGGGGAGGAAACACTCATGAAACGGAGAATCATCAAAATCGACGAAAATAAATGCAACGGCTGCGGCCTTTGCGCTAAAGCCTGCCACGAAGGTGCCATCGGCATGGTCAATGGCAAAGCCAAGCTCTTGCGCGATGATTATTGTGATGGCCTTGGCGACTGTCTGCCGCACTGCCCGACCGATGCCATTACTTTTGAAGAACGGGAAGCTCTGCCTTATGACCGGGAAGCTGTTGAAGCAAAGATGCGGGCTGAAGGAAAACCGGTTCCGCCCCAGGGGATCTGCCCCGGTTCTCGCGTGAAGATGATGGCGCCCAAAGGCGGCTGCCCTGGGTCCCGTATGAAGATAATGGATCAGGCGGGAAAAGCAGCTGCGCCTGCTGCACCGGCAGAAGCTCCTGTAAGCCAGCTGCGCCAGTGGCCTGTGCAGATCAAACTCGTTCCTATCCAGGCTCCGTTCTTTGACGGAGCAAAGCTCCTCATTGCGGCTGACTGTTCAGCTTATGCGTATGCAAATTTCCACGAAGAATTCATCAAAGGTCATATTACCATCGTGGGCTGCCCGAAACTTGATGCCGTCGACTATTCGGAAAAATTAGGTGCGATTTTTGCTTCAAATGATATCAAGAGCGTGACCGTGGTCCGCATGGAAGTCCCTTGCTGCGGCGGTCTGGAACATGCTGCCGTCAAAGCCCTTCAGGATAGCGGCAAGATGATTCCTTGGTCTGTCGTAACGATTTCGACCGATGGCAGGATCCTTGATCGGACGTAAGGCGGCCTTTGAAACGAGGCGCTTCTTAAAGTTCGGCATTTCCTTAAGGCGCGTCTCTAGCTGGAAGCTAGTTGCAGGGCTTTATTTAGCTCCGAACAGATGATCTTCCTAAAAGTGCAAAATGGCCTCGAATCCGCTAGGTTCGGGGCCATTTTTTAGTGTTCCAAAAGGATGCCGACGGCAGCAGAAAAGGCAATGTAGATGATGGGATGGAGCTGCCACTTGCGATAGCAAAACCAGATGAAGGCTGTCAGTATCATCATTTTAACTTTAAAGAGGTCGGCCAGGTTTCCCGTAACTTTCCAGGTATTTACCTGGAAGAGGGCAATCTGTGCGACACTCAGGCCTGCAGCCATGATGAGGGCCGCTGACGCAGGGCGGAGGCCGGAAAAGATCTGGCTGACGATGGCTGAGGATTGAAATCTACGGAGCATCCGTGCAATGATGAGGATGATGATGATGGACGGGGCAATGAGTCCTAAGGTGGCGATGGCACCGCCTGCAAATCCCGCCGTTTTGAAGCCGACATAGGTCGCCATGTTGACGCCCAGGGGCCCCGGCGTCGATTCAGAGACGGCAACCATATCGGCAATGTCGGTCGTAGTAAACCAATGGGTCAGACGGCTCATCTCCTGAAGAAAAGGCAGTGTCGCGAGCCCGCCGCCAACGGCAAATAACCCGGTTTTGAAAAATTGCCAAAATAGTTGGCCGTAAAGAATCAGTGTTTCCATGATTCGTCCTCCTTTGCGTAGTTTTCAGCGTGGTCTTGTGGATCTTCTTCCTTGCTCATTGTCTTAATAGAGGCAGACTTTGAGGAAAAGAGACAGCCTGCTATGCCGGAAAGAACAATCAGCATGACAGTTGGGATGCTTGTCAAGAGAGATAAGACAAGGACGATGAAAAATAACAGCCAGCTGGTCTTGTCAATGAGGGCTTTTTTCCCTAATTTGATGACCGCATCAAAAATCAGGACGGTGACGCAGGCGCGGATCCCGTCAAAGGCATGTTTTACAATAGCAAGGTCAGCAAAATTCAAAAGAAAGGCGGCAATGGACGTAATAATCAAAAGGGAAGGAAAGATAACTCCCAGTGTAGCAATGATGCCGCCTGTGATTCCGTACAGCTTGTAGCCAATAAAGGTAGCCGTATTGATGGCAATGACGCCGGGCGTACACTGCCCAATGGCATAGTCATCCATGAGTTCCTCTTCCGTTGCCCAGTGGCGCTTTTCCACCACTTCCCGCTGCAGAATCGACAGCATGGCATAACCGCCGCCGAATGTGGTGATCCCGATTTGAGCAAATACCCAGAAAAGCTTCCAACACTTTTTCATTCCATCCATTTTAGCTTCCTCCTTTAGGCTGCTTTCGTCCCCTTAGGCGCATCTAGGTACCGTTTACGGGATTTTGGCGGTTTTCTTTTTCTGCACCATAGCGTATCATAGAATTAACTATATGAATAATATTTGTCTTATAATGAGGTATATGATATGAATATATATCAACTGCGCTATTACATCGCTGTCGTTGAAGAAGGTACGATTTCAGCAGCAGCCAGGAAACTGAATCTTTCTCAGCCACCCCTGTCTACCCAAATCAAGCTGCTGGAAGAAGAGGTAGGAACGGAGTTGTTTATACGCGGTGCGCGCCAGATCACGCTGACACCGGCCGGACGCCGGTTCTACCAGTATGCACTGGAAATGACAGATATAAAACGGCAAGCCTTGGAAGAAATCCGCGATATGGGCCGAGGCGGAACTGGGACCGTGCATCTTGGTTGTATCTCTTCCGCCCACGTGAAGGAAGTCTATGAAGGGCTTGATGCTTTTCACAGGCAATATCCCCTTGTCCGGCTGCGAATCGTAGAAGGCAACACGCTTGAACTGGAAGAAAAACTGGCTCGAAATGAGCTGGAAGCTGCTTTTGTTCGGACTCCGGAAACTTTTAAGCATGTTGAGCGTCTTCCCCTTCGCCAGGATCCGATGATGGCTTCCGGCAAACGAGCGTTTTTCAGTGAGATTCCTTCGCATAGGAAGCTCATCATGAAAGACCTTGCAGCGTGTCCTCTGATCCTTTATAAACGCTGGGAAGCAAGGATCCGTGATCTTTTTTCTCACGCTGGAAGGCAGCCGCAAATTGTTGGTGTTGCAGACGACCTTCGTACTTGCCTTATGATGGCTGATTATGGACTGGGAATCAGCGTGACACCCTTGGAGGCCCTTCGCGGCTATCCCCATCTGACGCGTCGGGTGATTGCGGAAAAGGGCCTTGTTTCCACGCTTGAACTTGTACTTCGTAAGGATGCCTATATTTCAGCCAGTGCAAAAGCCTTATTTACTGTTTTTAAAGAGCGTGACAAAAATCAGGAGGAATAGGGACAACTGGCATGGACGGTATTTTGAATCAGCAGGAGGCAGGCTTCTGGACTTTTTTACCAAATAAGAAACCCCCACCATGGCGTGACCCATGGTGGGGGTTGATGTGACTTATAATAATGGCGGATAGGGTGGGATTAGTGGCTGAAAATTACTGTGCGACTCGCTTAGCAACGATACCAGACCATGAAAGGGGAAAGAAGGGGGAACTTTCCTTTTCATAGTATATCACACTTTAAACATTATTTCATATCATTCATTGCCTTCACGGCTTCGTCCTTCATGCTGTCCGTGACGTGCGTATAGATGGCCATGGTAGTAGCAGGGTCGTTGTGTCCTACCCTTGCCATGATGGCCTTGAGTGATACGCCACTTTCAGCCAGGAGGCTTACATGGGTGTGCCTGAAGATGTGGGTTGAAAGGCGCTTATGGTAATGAATGCTGCGGAGGATTTTATTTGCGAACGCTATATCAATGGGTCCACCTTTGCCCGTCGTAAATATATAATGTTCACTATCCTTGCGGTTGAACCACGCCCGTTGCTGCTTGTTGTGGATAATGAACCGCTCAACAATATTTACGGATTTATCATCAAGGGGTACGATCCGAACGCTATAGGCGTTCTTGGGCGTACCTCTCTTTCTTTCCGTCCAGACGTAAGTGCCGTTCACTTCCACGGCCTTGCCGTCAAAATCCTCCTCACGAAGCGCCGCCAGCTCCCCGAACCTAAGCCCCGTCCGTGCCTGGAACTCGAACACGTCGGCCATAATGGGCGACTCCTTGCGGATGAGGGCAAGGACCTCTTTCAGTTCCATGCCTGTAAGGAATTTTTCGCCATGTTCCTTGACTTCCTGCACGGTCTTCTGGACCTTTGGGACCGTCGTACGGTCAATGGTATCCATGCTTGCCACCTTGCCATTCATGTAGCCGATTGCCCACGCTTGATGAAGGAGAACCCTTATCTTGCTTGCATAGCCCTTGGATATTGTCCGTGCTACTTCGTTAAGCATGGACTGTATATTCCCTGGATGAAGGTTTGCCACGATCGTGTGCGGGGGAAGGAATGTGTAAATCTTCTTGATTGTCGTGTGGTAGTTCCGCATGGTCGGAGCCTTCACAAACCCGTCCTTAGACGCCAGAAAATCGCCTATGAGCGTCGAGAGAAGAGTGCGTGATGGATTTGCCATGGTAGCATTGATTCGTTCCTGTAGAAGCTCATAGGCAGCTTTCTGGGCGGCTTTCGTTTTGCTTTTCATGGTAACGGCAACCTTGCGCCGCTTCCCCGTCAGGGTGTCCACATAGGTTTCCCTGAAACGATAACCATCCTTTACCTTCTCAATCCACATGGAACCACCTCCTTATGGCCACCTGCGCAAGTTGAGGTAGCCGAAATACAGCCATGCAATACCACCTATCCATGAAGCATAGTAGGAAAACAGCTTCGCCCCCAGCAGGAAATAGGCCATGCAACTGATGAAGATGGCGGGAAAGTAATAGCCCGCCTTCATATCCCTTGCGGCAGCAATAAGTGCAAAAATAACGCCAACAATGAAGTCCGATTTGCCGCCTCGCAAGTAATAGCCTAAAAATCCAAATGTAGCCAAAAACGTACTAAAAAGACGAATCATATCCCTACATTCGAACAACAAATCCCATAATGAATATCTCATGGCTCACCTCCTATGTGCAAGGCTTTCGATGCGCCCCGCCGTGTCGATACTGTCAAGGTCGTGGTGATTGATATGACCTTGTTCGTGAAGGGCTGTGATTAAGTTCTGTTCGTATGACAGCTTGGAATTAAGGATTATCACGCTGTCCCCACATTCATCTTCCGATACGAATCCTTTGACGGAGAGGGGGAGGGGATGAAGGATGAATCTAGTCATTCTCGCCACGCTCCTTCATCTTCTGGAATTTGATGAACTCCATGACTTCTGTGATGGCTTTAGGGGTAAGGGTGCGGGAAGCGTCGAGAAGCGCCCGATAGCTAGGATTTTCTTTTAATTCTTGGGCAAGGCGGGCCGTATCGATGTCGGTATAGTAATCGTCGAGCTCGTCGCCGAACATCAGGTAGGTAGGCGCAACGTCAAGGGCCTTTGCAATGAGGTCCGTACGCCGTTGTTTAGGGACAAAATAACCTAGCATATATCTTGATATGGTGCTTTGATTGATCCCTGTCCTTTCAGCCAAATCGGTTACTGTAATTTGCTTCTCTTTCATTAATCTGCATAATCTCTGAGCAAAATCTTCCATAATATCCCCTCCTTTAATACGCTTTCATTGTATCATGAATTTTGCTCTAGCGCAAAAAAATATTCCCTAGCGAAAAATAATGTTGCGGATGTGTAAAATTTGTGCTATGATACATTCGTATTCGAAAGAGAATGAAAAGGAGGTGATTAAAGTGCCGTATGATTATACGAAGCTTAGGGGACGAATCAAGGAGCGTTTTGGTACTGAAACAGCCTTTGCCAAAGCAGTCCATATGAACCGTACCAGTCTGAGCCTACGCCTAACAGGGCTTCGAGAGTTTACCCAAGGCCAGATTCTATTATTCGCTAGCTTCCTCGAAATCCCGTATTGCTTAATAGGAGATTATTTTTTTACTATCAAACATTCCAAAACGAATAGGAAGGGGGTGAAGTGAATGGAAGCTGTCACCTGTGCAAGGCTTATGCAGCGTTTTGCCACCGCAAAAACCCTTTGCGAAGCTTATGACATAGGTATAGTGAATTGCCGTCGCCTAATCAATAAGATGCGGGCCTTGCCCCAATATCGCAATGATATGGTGATTCATTCTGGCAAGATTTACGTCCGTGTCAATGCTTTTGAAGAATTTTTTATTAGCACAGATATAAGGAGGTGTAGGAGATGACGCTGAAAAATAAGGCCACCTTATTGGCGGCCGTTATAGGGGTGGGCCTGATTGCCCTCGGGACTGCATGGAAGGAACGAACGAGGGTTGAACCCACTGACTACCTAACGTTTGAGCGGGTCGTCTACAGCGGCGACAGCCTCTGGAGCCTATGCGAGCGATACAGCGGCTATGAGGACATCCAGACGATCATCCAGAGGGTTCGGGATGATAACGGAATCGACAATCCTGGGACATTGCAGCCTGGTCAAAAGATTAAGGTTAGAGTGAGAAAGGGTGGAAGATGATGATTGATACTGACTGCAGCGTATGCCCTTTTGCTGCTAAATGCCCGAAGCAAGACACCCCCGAAAGAATCTGCCCCAAAGCTGAAATCGGATGGGCGCAACCAACCTGCAAAGCCTGCCATTTCGCTGGCAAGGTCGGAAGTCGGGGCGGTGCAAAAATCCGAAACTACCGAACCTGCACGTTGCTTCCCGATGAGCCGATTGTACAGAACATTAAAGGGCGCAAGAAAAACTGCCCATTTATGGAACAAGTAATAAAGGAAAGAGCTTTAAACGACGTGTTTTGACAAGAACAGTGAAATGATTTTAGAAATTTTACTCAAGATTTTAGAAAAATGAGGTGAAATCGTTGCAAGAATCACTGTGGTTTTTACTCATTTTAGGTGTTTGCCTCGTGCTTTTGATGCGCATACCACTTTAAGGAGGTGATGAAAATGTGGAAAATCTGCGATGGAAAGACCTCTTTTCCAATCGGCGAAGGGAAGACCCTTGAAGAAGCCATTGCCAAGGTTGAGTACAAATTTGGGCCCCTCGATAAAATCGGAAAGGTTTACGCGCTGAGGGTAGATCACAAGAAAATTATGGCCATCCCGACTTACATCCTTGAGTCTGGACTGTGTCAGATTGTTGAGAATGCAGTCAAGATAGGCTATATCGTCAGACCTGATGATTTGAGCGTTTCTGAGGTTGTTCTGGATGCTATCAATCAGATGATGACAAGAGACCTTTGTTTGGAAGCGGTTAGCGATTGGATTTCGGCTGAAGACCTCATGGAGCGATATCGGATGATGAAGGAGGAAAGCTTATGATTTGGTCATTGTTTGGCAAAAAAGGGGTCATTGGATGGGCCGGGACCACAAAGGATTCCATCCAAATCAAATTTAGCAAGGAATGCCCTGATTTCAATGGGCCATTTGCCCTGCTCTTTAAAAATGATTTCGTTCAGAAAGCAGAACCTGGCGACATCAAGGAATTGAAGGCATTTTTTAGAACGAAAAAGGCCACCACGCATGACCCCGTCCACCATCCAAGCCATTATAGTTGGCGCGGAGGCATGGAGGCGGCTGACATCGCTGCAGAGCTTTGCAAAGGAGCAGAAGGTGATGAAGCCGCTTGGATTTTTAATCTTGCAAAATACGTCTACCGCTATCCCAAGAAAAACGGCGTCCAGGATATCGACAAAGCTATCGAGTGCCTGCAGCGGCTCAAGAAAGTGGCCCAAAAGAAGGCTAGTCATGGAAATGCCCTGGAATGAGTGGCAGGAGCTGGTCCTCACGGCTAGGCTCATTGCCTTGGACCACCTCAAGGCCCTTGAAAAAGACCCCCAAAATAGAGCTGCTATCAGCTATTTTCATGGGCTAGAGTTCAAAAGATGGTTCTCCACGCCCGCCAAGGAGCCGATTGACGCCATCACCATCTGGCATCGAAAGCCGATTGCCGTGGCCAAGTCGCTGAAACTCGTTGATGACCCGCCACAATTTGCCATCCCGTCGAAGCCAGCTAGGCATTGCAAGCAGTGCGGAGCAGAGATTCCGCGCGGACGCATTTATTGCAAGCGAAAGATCGAACGTAATCAGCGGCGTGCAGAAAAGCGACGCAAGCAAAGAGCGGCAAAGCGAGAAAAAGCAAGGCTGGAGCTAATCAGCCAGCTCACAAAGCTCAGGTCCGCGACGAGGCGGCTTACCAAAATGATTGAAAAGCTAAAAAAAGAATGAGGCCTCTGCGCTGCAACGCAAAGACCTCGGGTGAACACTTTGGACAAGGTTCACCCCATTATACCATGGGAGGAATGGGAAATGAAAAGACCGAAGAAATTTCGCAGTTTCATGTTCCAACTTTTTAAAAATGTAACACTGACAAACCTTTGTACTGCTCTGCGTTTGGCAGAAATTAACGAAGAGGAGACTCCTGAGTATGTCTACTGGCTCTATCGGATCATCGATGCTGAGGAGCTGCCGGATGAGGAGGAAAAATGAGGAAGGAATATGTGGAGTTAGCCTGGCAGCACCTTGTTGCTGAAGCGCGATTTTTTGAAGACGAAATCATGCCAGCTTATTCTAAGGCAGTCAAGGAGCATATCTGCGACCTTGTTACCCGAGAAGCGCTGATCCCAAAGGAGGACGAACAATGAACCTGATTAGCTTGACTCTCGAAAATTTCAAGGGCATCAAGGCCTTTACCCTCGATGCCACCGGCCAAAATGTCGATGTCTACGGCAGCAATGGATGCGGAAAATCAACCCTTTTTGATGCTTTTACTTGGCTCCTTTTCGGCAAGAACAGCCATGATGAAAAGGACTTTGGAATCAAGACCTTGGACGAGAATGGTGAGGTCATCCCCCGTATCGATCACAAGGTCACGGCCGTGATTGAGCACGATGGACGGCAGATTGAGCTGACGAGGACATACAAGGAAAAATGGCGCAAGCAGCGGGGCGCCGCTGAAGCTGTCATGGTTGGAAATACGACTGAATATGCCTATGGCCCAGTCGGGGCCGCGACGCCCATCAGCGTAGGCGAATATGCCAAGGCCATTAACGGTCTCATCGATGAAAAGATCTTTAAGCTCATCACGGACCCGCTTTACTTTAACGAGAGGCTAAGCTGGCAGGAGCGTCGTCAGCTCCTGATGCAGCTCTGCGGCGACGTAACCGACGAAGAAATCGTCAAGGACAATGCGGACCTGGAGGAGGTCCTTAATCTGGCAGCAGGCCGTGACCTTGAAACCACGAAAAAAGGTGTCAGGGCCGCGATTAGAGCCACGACCAAAGAGAAAGATGAAATCGGTCCCCGAATT
>OHUN01000755.1_pt1 | contig 17987 bp, 5 predicted proteins | sample 1579211 | NCBI WGS metagenome assembly OHUN01 (sample SAMEA3879560, study PRJEB24766) | human gut metagenome | biome: human-associated habitat; feature: feces | place: USA | collected 1985/1987
GATTTGCAGGTTGAACAGCTGCCTCACCTTCATGACCAACTTCTTGGGTACCATTAGCACTGATTGGGCCCGTATATTCAGGGGCAACAGGTTGAACCAAAGCTTCACCCTCATGACCTACTTCTTGTGTTCCATTGGCACTAATCGGTCCAGTGTAATCTGGATTCGCAGGTTGAACCAACGCTTCGCCTTCGTGTCCAACTTCTTGGGTACCATTGGCACTGATTGGACCAGTATATTCTGGATTTGCAGGTTGAACAGCTGCCTCACCTTCATGACCAACTTCTTGGGTACCATTGGCACTGATTGGGCCCGTATATTCAGGGGAAACAGGTTGAACCAAAGCTTCACCTTCATGACCTACTTCTTGGGTACCATTAGCACTGATTGGGCCGGTATACGCTGGATTGGCGGGCTGAACTAGAGCTTCGCCTTCGTGTCCAACTTCTTGGGTACCATTGGCACTAATAGGTCCAGTGTACTCTGGATTTGCAGGTTGAACAGCTGCCTCGCCTTCATGACCTGATTCTTGCGTACCTTTAGCGCTAATTGGTCCTGTGTACTCTGGATTAGCTGGTTGAACTAGAGCTTCGCCCTCATGACCTGACTCCTGTGTTCCTTTTTTCCAACTGATTGCCTTACTATCCCTATCAGCTGTCCCCTGACTAACTGTATTATCTTCTTTTATTGAAGACTCAAGCCCTTGCAAAGTATTCTCCAAAGGTTGTTCAAGCTCCGGCTTAGCAGAGTAACGCAGATAACCCACATACTCATAACCATCAATGGCAATAACACCCTTAGCCAAATCTTCTTTATTTGAAACCGCAAGAGTTTGATTATAGGCCTGCAACTCCTTGTTTTGCAAGGCAAGAACCTCTATCGGCACAAGGAGACTTTGCCCTGCGGCCCCAATCAAGACCAAGCCAATAATTTTTTTACGGTGTTTTTTTGAAAATAGCAACACAGCCATAGTCGCTGTTGTCAATCCCAAACCTGTCGCTGCCCAGTCAGAACTTCCTGTCTGAGGAAGAGTAGCTTGACTGTCTCCCTTACGTTTATAAACCAGATAAAAAGTGTCCTCATTTTGATATTCCTTAGGAATAGCATGTACCACTTGCTTCTGCTCTTCAGCTGTTAATTCATTTTCTGTGACATAGGCCATGTGTACCGATGCATCCGAAGTAACCTGGTCTGCCGAAACTGGTTTAGACACGAAAAGACCACCTGCTAACAAGAATGTCCCGATAGCAACTGGCCCTACACCTACTGACAATTTACGAATGGCGTATTTTGTCACTTTTTCAAAAACATGATTTGCTTGTTTCATTCAAAATCTTCCTATATGTTAATCCTTGTACCCCAAGGCACGTCAAAAAAACGAAGACGTTATTGAAAAAACACGCACTCTATACATTTATTAACCTTCTTCCGAGGTCTATCATATCCTTTTTTTAATCTTTAGGCAAGTATCTTCTCTAATTTTTAATCAATATAAGCAATTGTTTAACGACCATACTTTTCTTTCATGAAAATATCTAGAACTTTTTCATATAAATGATTACATAGAATCTAATATTTGTAAGAATGTTCTCTTGAAATTCAAACCACTAATAATCCAAAACTAAAACTATTGGTACAGACTCTCTTATTTAACTTTTTATCTAATATTTTAATGTAAGTAAACTCATCTTTCAATAGACACAAAAAAGACCCACCCCTTTTTGATATCTTCCGATAGGGATTAAACAAAATCAATAGTTATTGGAGACTTCAAACGGAACTCAAAAAACAGAATGACCACACTAGAGTATTGATTTACTCTGGCGTGATCATTTTTCTTTATATATAACTTGCTATTATCTTCTTTCAGAGCAATATATGTAGTATCAAGAAATTTAGGAGGTATCTTTATGTGGAAATAAAGTACACTCGGTATTGCTCAACCAGACAGAAAGAATCTTATCATTCGCTTTTGGGTAAAACATTTTGAGAAGCCAAGCAAGGAATATAGCCTTTATGGCGGTCTAATTTCAAAACTAAGTCTCAAACTTAATCGTGAATGAATTGCCAATTACTACAGAGGTTGGGACATTGAGCCTACCTGTAAGGAAGCAGAGGTTTACCTCAGCATTTTGATTAAAGCTTATAATTAAACGAAACACCGACGTGAATAGACCTGTGGGTGCTCTGTTGTATTTTGTATTATATGATGTTTTATCCTCTGCAACCATTTAAACTGGTGCTGATTCAGTTGTATCATAATGAATTCATTTACGAAGTCGTTCATAAAGAGCTCCGCCTATAGTATCCATTACCTGTTTCATCATATCAGGGTCAGAGAACATTTTTACAAAGAAGGATTCGTTCTGTTCATATCTGCTTGCTGCCATTTCTGGGAAGTCTTTAGCAAATAGAAGCATAAATGTTTTAAAGTCATTGTTATAGGCATAACTTTTCCATTTATCCTGAGTAGCATAATCATTCTCAATTTGAAGAAGAACTTTATCCATCTCTGTAAAGGTAGTTCCATATTTCTCATTGATTTTATCAATAATAATTGTAAGAGGATCTTTCTTCTTTTCTCTGCGTCCAGCCTCACCGGTAATTGGTTTGAAGCCTTCTTCTGTAGGTTCTAATTCGATACTGCCTTCGAAATCTTTTTCAAGACGATAGTACTCAAGCAAAACCTTATCATCTACATTTATGATTTCATTGCCACCTTTTGGTAACTGCATATCTAAAAACTTCGCATATACACTAAACTTGTGAATGTCTTTATCAAACAATCTACATACCTGTGTAACAAAAGCATAGATTCGGTTAAATCTTGCAAGTGTCGATTTAAATAAATCCTGCTTTTCTGCCGGAAGTGCTTTGAATCTATCAAGTGCAGGTTGAATCTGGCTTTGCAACTTTCCTAAATCTCCAGCATTTTGGGTTTTACTAGAGAAAAATATTTCTGCGAATTTAGCAATTTCCATTTCTTGATACACATGATATTCATCAAGGGTATTCTTCAAATCATATACCACGTTCGGATTTGTTTCCTGTTCAAGAACAGTTTCCTCATAATATGGCTCAAATGATTTTTTGATATCCTCTGCTGAGTTTACGAAATCAAGAACGAAGGTATCCTGTTTACCACGCATCGTACGATTTAAGCGGGAAAGTGTCTGAACCGCCTTTACTCCTGATAATTTCTTATCTACAAACATTGTATGAAGTAAAGGTTCATCAAATCCGGTTTGATATTTTTCTGCAACAATAAGCATACCAAAGTTATCTGTGTGGAACGCTTCCGGTAATGCCTTTTCTTTGATGGTACTTCCGTCTTTTGCTTTGTTAAGCTTTTCTTCGGTATATGTTTGTCCATCGTCCTCAACTTCACCGGAGAATGCAACAAGCACATCTAAACCAGAATAGCCTTTTTCAGATATTTGTCTCTTGAACTCCTGTAAGTACCGAACAGCATGTAGACGTGAAGGAGTAACAATCATCGCCTTAGCTTTTCCACCGATTTTATGTCTAGTCACATTAATAAATTGTTCAAGCATAACAGTAGTCTTCTGCGAAATATTATGTGGATGCAGCGACTCATAGTTACGGATTGCATTCAGTCCTGCAGTGCTATCTAATTCCGGATCATTAGGAATAGACTTTACAATTTTATAGAACATATTGTAAGTCATATAATTTTTCAACACATCTAAGATAAAGCCTTCCTCGATAGCCTGTCTCATAGAATAGATGTGGAACGGATGGAATTTTCCATTTTCGTCTTTCCAACCAAACATCTGTAAGGTCTTATCTTTTGGTGTAGCCGTAAAAGCAAAGAAAGACATATTTTCATGAACGCCCTGTGCAGAAAGTTCATCTAACAGCTTCTCCTCATCGTCCTTGCGTTTGCTTTCGTATTCATATTCCATATCAGCATATTCTTCCAATATCTTTTCTGTATCTGCAAGAGCACGTTTTAGTTTCTTTGCAGCATCACCAGTTTGGGAAGAATGTGCTTCGTCTATAATGATTGCAAATCTCTTATTATCAGATTTTACTTCTTTATAGATGACAGGGAATTTTTGTAATGTTGTTATAATAATCGGAACACCATCATTGATAGCTTCCTTAAGCTGTTGAGCGTTTTTATCAATCTTCTTTACCACACCATCTACATGGTCAAATTGATAAACTGTATTTTGTAATTGTCCATCAAGAACACGTCTGTCTGTAACGATAATAACAGACTGGAATATTTTTTCATTTTTATAATTGTGTAGACCGCTGAGTCTATGTGCAAGCCATGCAATTGAGTTGGATTTTCCGGAACCTGCACTATGCTGAATCAGATAGCTTTTACCGGAACCATTCTCTTTAACATCCTCAAGAAGTTTAGTGACTACATCAAGCTGATGATAACGAGGGAATATCATACGCTCTGTTTTGATATCTCCATTTTCATCTCGCTCAATCTGTAAGTGAAGGTATTTATGCAATATTTCAAGCAGTCTGTCCTTGCACAGAACATTTTCCCACAGAAATGCCGTGTCATAACCATCCTCATTGATAGGATTACCTTGTCCACCAACTTTTCCTGCTCCATTGCTTCCTTGATTAAATGGGAGGAAATATGTCTTTGCGCCTTCGAGCCTTGTGGTCATATACACACGGGATAAATCAACAGCAAAGTGTACGAGCACACGCTCTTTGAAAGTAAAGATTGCATCTTTGCCTGCTCGGTCAAATTTATATTGCATAATGGCATTAGCAGTGCTTTGACCGGTGAACTGGCATTTCAATTCCATCGAAACAATTGGAATACCGTTTACAAAAAGTACAATATCAATACTGTTCTCGTTATTCAAAGAATAATGCAACTGCCTTGTGCAGTGCAGAATATTCGATTCATACTGTTTAACCGTAGTGGCATTAATGCTTGTTTCCGGCTTCCAAAAGACTGCTTTAAATTTAATACCTCTGTCTGTAAAACCTTGGCGAAGGACACGGAGTAAGCCGACCATTTTGACTTCACGGCAGAAACGCTCGATTACTTGCTTTTCACTGTCAGCGCCATATATCTTTTCGTAGCGTTTCCATGTCTTAGGCTGACTATCTTTAAGAAAAGAAATAAATGTAGCTTTATCCAATCCTAATTCTCTGTCAAAAGATTTAGGGTTTCCTTTTATATATCCGCCTTGAGTTGTCAGATATTCTTCAATATCTTGCTCGAAGCGTTTTTCTTTTACATCAAAATTTGACACTTGTTACACCTCCTTCTTTCCTGTGACAACCTCATAGATGAGGGATTTTTTATATGTAGACATTTTCTCAATAATTTTCTGCCTATTTTCAATATTTTTATTAATCTTATTACACTTTTCATTGAGAATGGCAGAAATTTTTATTTGAATATCCTTTGTCGGAAGAACAAATCTTATCCCTCGAATAGTCCCCATTGACAAACTAGGTTGTGCTGAAGCTTTTGAAATTTTATTTATCTCACCTTTCCCTGCATAAGATGACAAATAATACATCAAGTACTCTTCATCAATTGTTTCTTTGAACTCATCTCGTATAACAATTTTTGCAACATTAGGTGCCAAGTGATATCGTATTGATTTATCAAAAAGACAAACGTCTCCTATACCTGCCCCAATAAATGTTATCAGTAAACACTTCTTATCAAGTGCACATCGAGATAATTTTTTAGATACATCCATGGGTATAAATTCATTGATTTCATCATTAAACCAATGCATTCGAACATTTTGCGCTCTAACAATAGGGACTTCCGCATCATCACTGATGTTTTGTTCCATAGTGTCAGTATATTCAAAGCCAGCAAGCTTAGTTACAAAGCAAAAAGTACCTATTTTAGCAAGATCATATGATGCATTTATTGAGCCTATCCATGGTATTTCACTATCCTTCATTGCAGTATCAGATTTCAATCCCTTTGTCACAGCTTCTGTAATAACTGACAGTTTATATTCTTTCAACTTCTCAATCACAGCTTGCTGTTTCTCAATAATAGCATCTATCTTAGAGCATTTTTTATCGAGATAGTCTGCTATTTTGCACTGCTCATCATACGGAAGCGCAACAATAGGATAGTTCATCAGTGTTTCTGCATTTAATGTCCACCTATTATCAAATGAAACACCTTTTCCATATGAGAAGAATGCCATCATCCAGTATTGAACCTTAAAGTAGTAATCATAAAAAAACGGATTAATGTCATCTTTACTCTTAAGATTAATATATGCTGGACTGATTACCCCAGACACATTGGAAACACTACAGTTAGCTCCACTATATAAGTCCATTGGATTTAGCAACAAATCACCTGGCTCAACTGGATTGTAATTAAAATAGCTTTCTGCTATCTGCCCTTCGTTGTTAGAAATATCTCGTACCTTTACTCCTGTTCTCGCGAGCGACAAAATAACTGGATTTTCTCTCATTGCCTTTTCATTCTTGCGAGTAAAACCATGCTTCACTCTTTGCATCGACCAGTTTTTAGGTATTTCTCCAAGCCACGAAAAACCACTATTCTTCATTTCTCTCATAGGTCGAATACCTCCTCAAGACTTCCAGATAGTTCAGTTTCCAAACCCATAATCTCTGCCATAATTTCTTCAGATGGCTTAGGAATCTCATACTTGTAAAAGTATCGTGTGAATGGAATTTCATAACCAATTTTGGATTTCTTCGTATCAATCCATGCATCCGGTACAAAAGGAAGAACTTCACGCATGAAATATTCATCAATATCTTCTTTAAGAGGCACATTTTCTGTATCACGAAGAGAAGAGTCTGCTTGCGGCTTATTCTTCTTTAAGATTGGATTTCCATCTTCATCAAGAAGAGGACGTTCAACCGTAATCTTTGTATATCCAAAATCAGCGTTATCATAAATCTTACTGATTTCATTTTCTCTGAACTCACCATAAACTCGAGTGATTTCTTCTATCGCATTTTCAGGAATATCATTTTTTTTGTTTCCAAGTGCTTTACGTCTCTTTTCGAACAATCCATTAGCATTGATAAGCTGAACTTTGCCTTCACGCTTAGTTCCGGCTTTCTTATTAGAAAGCACCCAAATATATGTGGCAATTCCTGTGTTATAGAAAATATCATTAGGAAGTGCAATGATAGCTTCTAATAAATCATTTTCCAAAATATATCTTCTGATTTTAGAAGGGCCGCTTCCGGCATCACCCGTGAAGAGCGGAGAACCATTGTGAATAATAGCGATACGGCTACCACCATCATTTGGCTCTTTCATTTTGGAAATAGCAGTTAGTAAGAATAGCATTTGTCCATCTGATGTAGAAGGGAGTCCTGCTCCAAATCTGCCTGCGAAACCACGCTTTGCTTCTGCCTCAACTTTTGTTTTTTCGTTTTTCCATTCTCTACCAAAAGGCGGATTGGAGATAATATAATCAAATTTCTGACCTTCAAACTGGTCATCAGAAAGAGTATTCCCATCTTTGATAAAGTTCGCATCATTACCTTTGATTAGCATATCTGCCTTACAAATGGCAAAAGTCTGGTCATTCAGTTCTTGTCCAAATGCAAGAAGTTCTGTGGCAGCATTCAGTTCATGAAGATATTCCTCAGAAACAGAGAGCATCCCACCTGTGCCGCATGCCGGATCATATATAGTTTTTGCTACGTTGTTGCCAGATAAAATATCATTATCATCATGGAATAGAATATTAACCATTAAGCGGATAACTTCACGGGGAGTATAGTGCTGTCCGGCATCCTCGTTGTGCGACTCAGAGAATCTTCGAATAATCTCTTCAAAGATGTATCCCATCTCAAGATTGCTAATTACATTAGAATGTAAGTTTGCCTTAGGAGAAGTGAACTCCTTAATGACAATATAAAGTATTCCTTTGTTTGCCATAGTAGTGATGTGGCCATCAAACTTGAACTTTTCGATAATATCCTGAACGTTCTCAGAAAAGCCATTTAAATAATCACGGAAATTCTCTTCAATGTTATCTGGATCATCGAGCAGACGTTCGAAGGTATACTTGCTTGTGTTATAAAAAGCTTTACCTCCAGTAGCACTGCGAAGAAGAACATCCTTCATTGGCAGATTCTTTACTTCATCATATTTTTTTAAAACTGCATCCTTTGTATCTGATAAGATGCAGTCAAATCTTCTTATAACAGTTAACGGTAAGATTACCTCACCATATTCATGTGGCTTATATACTCCAGTTAGTTTATCTGCAATTGCCCATATAAGAGCCGCTTTTTCATTCACATTAGAACTTAAATTCATCAGTCAATTCCTCCATCTTATATTTCGTTCCATGCTTTTTCCAAAGCACTAAAATCAATATTCTGTGATTCACAGAACTCTTTTATTTTCTTCATAGCTGCCATATTGATTATCTCCTAATTTCAATGTGTCAATGTTATAGCATAATTATAGCGTTTTTCTATGAACTTTTCTATATCTCTGGACACCTCCATTGAGTAGCGAGAAAAGAACAAGGTATACGAATTACCCAAAATCAAGAATGTGGATATTGAAGCTGCACTCTTATATTCCATTCAACAAGTCACTACATTTGCCAAAGAGGATGAAGCTAAATTTTAGAACTCATTACTAAAACAAATACTAAAGTTGCAGAGCGTGAAATCAAAGAAAGCAAGAAAGAATATGAACAAGCTATCACCAGAATGAATAAGCTTGATTCCTTTATTCAGAAATTTTTTGAAGACAATGTAGAAGGAAAAATCAGTGACAGGCGTTTTGCGAAAATATCTGCTACTTATGAATCAGAATAGAATGAACCTCAAGAATCTGGGGTTATTCTGTAATCAATAATCAACGATCCAAAAGAAAAATCAGCCAATGTCGATAGTTTCCTTGAACTTGTGAAACAATACACCGATATCAAGGCACTGGATGAAAAAATCATAAGAACCATTATTGAAAGCATCAGAATGAAAAGTTCTGGTCAAGTGATACCAAGAAGCTGAAAATCATATTCAACTTCATCGGTGACATTCAAATCCCAAGTAACGAAAAAACGGCATAGCCGATATTTCACGACTATGCCGTTTTTTTAAACCTAAGACAATTCCTTACGGAACTTACCTTTCGGGATGAGTCTCTTTTTTCGAAAACTGAAATAGTCTAACTATATTGAGGGATTTAACCTATTAACTATTTTAGTCTTCTTTTTTGCGTTTTCCTGCCAAACCAAGTCCAGCAATTGTCATCAAACCACCAAAGAGGGTAGCTACTAATGATGTGTTTTCACCTGTTTCAGGCAATGCTTGTTTCTTAGTAGCAGTTGAAACTGATAACATTTCTGAATCAGTAGGCGCTGCAGATGATGCTGGGGTTTGTTTATGCATCATAGGAGCTGGAGCTGCCTTAGGCGCTTGAGTAGTTGTTGCTGGTGTGTTCTTGTCCGCACCTGTACGAGAGTCTACAACCTTGATAGTGACAGGGACTTCATCCTTAGAGCCATCTGGATAAGTAACAACGACAGTTGTTTCTTTATCACCTGGTGTTGTTGTATCCACTGGAGTCTTGAACTCAAACTTAGTTCCTTCTGGAAGATCACCAACATTGCCGATTGAATCTTGAGCTTTTGGTGTTTCACCAACATTGACCGTTTGGTCTTTTGGTGTTGGTGTGTTCTTGTCTGCATCAGTACGTGGGTCTACAACCTTAACTGATACAGGAACTTCATCCTTAGAGCCATCTGGGTAAGTCACAACGACTGTTGTTTCTTTATCACCTGGTGTTGTTGTATCCACTGGAGTCTTGAATTCGAACTTAGTTCCTTCTGGAAGATCACCAACATTGCCAATTGAGTCCTTAGCATCTGGTGTTTCACCTACATTAACCGTTTGGTCCTTAGGTGTTGGTGTGTTCTTATCCGCATCCGTACGTGGGTCTACTACTGTCACTTTAACTGGGACTTCATCCTTAGAGCCATCTGGGTATGTCACAACTACTGTTGCGTCCTTCTCACCAACTGTTGTTGTATCAACTGGTGTCTTGTACTCAAAGGTTGTGCCGCTTGGTAGATCTGATACATTGCCAATTGAACCTTTAGCGTCTGGTGTTTCGCCTACGTTAACGGTTTGATCCTTAGCAGTTGGTATGTTCTTATCCGCATCCGTACGTGGATCAACTACAGTTACCTTAACTGGTACTTCGTCTTTAGAGCCATCTGGGTATGTCACAACAACAGTAGCATCTTTCTCACCTACAGTTGTTGTATCAACTGGTGTCTTGTACTCAAATGTTGTGCCGCTTGGTAGATCTGAAATATTGCCAATTGAACCTTTAGCATCTGGTGTTTCGCCGATGTTAACAGTTTGATCCTTAGCTGTTGGCGTGTTCTTATCCGCATCTGTGCGTGGATCTTTAACAGTTACCTTAACTGGGACTTCATCCTTAGAACCGTCTGGATAAGTGACAACAACTGTTGCGTCTTTTTCACCAGCTGTTGTTGTATCTACTGGTGTCTTGTACTCAAATGTTGTGCCATTTGGTAGATCTGATACATTGCCGATTGAACCTTTAGCGTCTGGTGTTTCGCCGATGTTAACAGTTTGATCCTTAGCAGTCGGTTCATACTTATCAGCATCTGTTTGTTTAGCCTTGATTTCAATTGGGACATTGACTGTTTCAGTTGTTCCATCAGGATATGTCACAAGCATTGGCACATTTACCAAGCCAGGAGTCGCATTGGCAGAAGTCTTACTTGTGATAGCCCCTGTACTGTCATCAACAGAAACAGAGTCAATTCCAGCTGGAAGTGTGCCAGCTTTGAAAGTTGTACCAGAAGGCACAGATACTTCCTTACCTTCGACATCACGTACAAGTGGAATTTGTGGCTGAGTTGTGTCTCCAGCAGTGACTACTGATTTACTGTAAGTCACATCATAAGTTTGATTCTTAGGTGCATTAACAATCAATAGGTTAGTATCAAGGAAGGCATTTGCATATGACCCTTGATGAACCCCTTCGGTATTACCTTTCCAGCTACGTTGGATAGCATTCAAGTTTGGTTTAACACCACGTTCCATCCATTGCTCAAAGAGAAGCATGCCGTTATTTTTCTTGATTTCAGCATTCAATTTCTTAGCCAATTCAACTGAATCAACTGTGTCTTTAATCTTGTAAGAAATGGTATATGAACCAAGTTGCCCTGAGGCTGTACCTAAGATATTTTTGTCGATATAATTACGAACCTTATCAACATCACTTTGTGATGGGTTAGATTTTGTCGCAATACTAATGGCATCTGTCTTACGTGTATCAAGTTTCCCTGATGCATCCATGACAACCTTGGTTTTTTGAACACCACTTACAGCAGAGCCATCCGCATCAGATTTGTAAATATAAGTTTCATTCAAATCAAGATATGGCAAGAGACTCTTAGGCAATTCTTGTTCGATATAAGGCACAGATTGGAAGGTATTTGAACCTAAGTTCACAACACCCATAGCCGCAGATACTTTCATGGTATAAACCAATTCAATTGAATCTGCCTTACCATCGCTTGTAAAACGTGGAAGTACTTTTAGAGTTGGTTGTGTATTCACACCCTTACCAGGAGTTCCTGTAAAGGCGTTGGTCAAACCATTATCAGACGCAGTTTTCTTAGCGTTATCTGATGCAATAAACCATGAGTTGTCAATACTTTCACGAACCAGTTTATTAGGAATTACTCTACCGTAGTCCTTACCTGTAATCCATGCAGATGAGAATGACAACGGTGTGTTGGCAAGTCCAAGAGCGTTTAAGGTCTTGCCATTTTTCAAGGTAATAGTAATTGGGTGGTCATAAGCTGCCCCAATACCACCAGAAGCTACAGTGTTGTTGGCAATTGGAACTGACCAAACTGAACCATCTTCATGAGGTGTAAAGCTTTGTGCACTTCCTGATGCCGTTGGTTTGATTGTGATTTTTTCAATATTTTCATAGAAGGTTGGATTTTGGAAGTTCAAAATCATATGAGCTCCAAGAGGGAAAGCTTTATCCTTAGCCCATCCACCCGCAAGACGCGTCCATGATGTCCCAGTAAGAGAGATGGTACCATCGTCATTGACTTTATTAAACTCAACACCAGCGTTTTTAACAACGTAAGGAGATTCCTTATCAGTTGTGATACCAGTAGTGTCAAATTTATTAGTAATTGTAAGTGATGAATCACTAGGTTTAATGACACCATTTACAGTACTTGGTGAGACAATTAACTGTTTCGTAGCATTTTTACCAGACGCATCTGTAGCTGTTGCTACGACAGTACCACCTGCTGATGGACGTTTGAAGGTATAAACACCATCTGCCCCGTTAATTGAGACTTCTTGACCATCTACCGTTACCTTAACAGTTGAAGCCGCATCTGTACGAATCGTAACATATTCGTCACCAGCTTCAATTGAAGTTGATACATTCTTAGTAGATGCTTCTGTTGCAGATGTAGATGCTGCAGCAGGAACCGCACGACGTGAACGAACGCGTGGTTTTTCAACTTCAGAAGAACTACTTGCTTGAGCAGCCTCTGAAGTCGATGCTTGTGCAGTTTCAGAAGTTGGAGCTGCTGATGTGCTTGCTGGTGCTTCTGATGTTGCTGCAGCTTGTGATGTAGCGCTCTCCGTAGTTGTTGCAGGCGCTGTTGACGTCGCAGGCGTTGCGACAGTAGCTGGTGCTTCAGCACTTGTTGCAGCTGTTGCACTTGCAACAGGATTTGTCACTGCAGGCGTTGTCTCTGCGATTGTTCTAGTCTCGACTAAAGACGCCGTCGTTTCACCTGCTTCTGCTACTGGCGTAATCGGTGCAGCTGTCGTTTCAGTATTTTCATCTGCTTGTGCAGTCCCACCAATCATAATAAGTGTTCCTAGCAATACCGAACAAACCCCGATATTTAATTTGCGGAGAGAAAAGCGACTTTTCTTCTCGTTGAATAAATTTTTACCCATAGTTCTCCATAACAATTGGATCTCTCACCATCCAATTGCCCTTCCTAAAAATTTATTCTAATCCCCTTTCCATTATGTTATCAAAAAAATGTAAATTTTCAATACAAAATCCCATAATTTTATTATTTTCTTTTTTTATAATCTTTTCTAATATAAACATCTGCTCACTTAAGTTTAGCTATTACAATATTTTTATAACCCGTTATAAATACTTTTTATAAGTTATCCCCTGATTTTAAAAAATTCTATAAGTTTATTCATACTTATCCCTATAACTAATTTAATAATCAGAAAAATATATTTGTCAGATTATTTTTAGACACAAAAGAGACTCACCCCTTATGGGATGAGTCTCTTTTTCGAAAACTGAAATAGTCTAACTAACTATGTTGAGGGATTTAACCTATGAACTATCTTAGTCTTCTTTTTTGCGTTTTCCTGCCAAACCAAGTCCAGCTGCCGCAAGGATTCCTCCGAGAGCCATAGCTGCCATAGACGCATCATCACCTGTTTCAGGAAGTGCTGGTCCTTTAGGAGCTTCTGGTGTAGTTGGTGGTGTCACTGGTGGAACCACTGGAGTTGGAGGAGTCGGTGGTGTTGGAGGCGTAGTTGGTGGTGTAGTAGGAGGTGTGTTTGGTGGAGTTGTTGGTGGTGTATATGGTGGGATAACAGTGTTGTTAAACTCAGTATCTTCTGGCAATTGAGAAGTTACTGTCAAGACTTTACCGTCTTTAGTTACTGAAACAACGACTGTAGCTACCATCTTATCGTAGGCAACAGTTGCATCGTTACCTTGTACTTCTTCTACTGTGTAGACGTGAGTACCTTCTTCACCACGTTTGTACTCAAGAGCTGAGAACTTGATCTTACCGTTAGCATCATTGCTTACAGTTTCGATGACATTACCCTTGCTATCTTTAAGTACGAAGCTAAACTCACCAGGTTTAAGTTCACGACCTTCAAGTTTCTTAGTGAATTCAAACTCAACCTTAGTTGGGATATTGACTACACGTTTTTCTGTTGGTTTTTCTGGTTTTTCAACAGATTTCTTAGTTGGGTCGTATTGGTGAACGATTTGTGACGCAGTATTTTCGATGTCTACACCATCTTTAGCAGTGCCTTTGATAGTTGCAGGAATATCGAACTTGTAGTAGCGTCCGAATGCCAATTTGGCAGTATCGATCACTTGTGTGTTTTCTGCATCGCCAAGTGACTTAGTAAGGTCAGCTTTAGATGTTGCAGTAATCACACCGTCAACGATTTGGATATCGAACTTAGCTGTTACATCTTCTCCTGTTACAGAGTCGTATGCTTTAATATCAGCAACGTTGATGTTCAAGTTTTCGCTGTCATATTTATCTGTAACACCTACAGATTGGATATTGTGAGCGTCAGTGAAGTTAGTTGTGTCGAGCCATACTTGGTAGACAAACTTATCACCTTTCTTGAGTGTCTTAGTATTGATATTTTCAGCTTCGTTGTTAGCTGTGCTGTCAGCGTAAGGATCCTTGTTAGTATCACCTACTTTATCTTTCAACTCAGCATCATCGTCAACAAGTTTCATACCAGTGATATCGAATTTCTCTTTAGAAACAACGTATTTCTCTGGTTGGAACTTAGGTTTTTCTGGTGGACGAACAGTATTGTTGAATTCTTTATCAGCTGGGTCAGTAACCTTAGTGATAAGAGCTTTCGCTTTACCATCATGTGATACTTCAACAGTGACAAGAGCTTTCATACCGTCGTATTGAACTGTACCGTCAGTACCTTTAACTTCTTCTACTGTGTACTTGTAAGTACCTTCTTGGCCTTTCTTGTACTCAATAGCTGAGAATTTAACGTTACCTTTAGCGTCATTGCTTACAGTTTCAAGAGTCTTACCTTCTGAATCTTTAAGCACGAAGCTAAATTCGTTAGCTTTAAGCTCACGGCCTTCCAAACGTTTAGTGAAGTTGAATTCTACTGAAATTGGAACACTGTTAACACGTTTTTCAGTTGGTACGTTTGGTTTTTCAACTTTCTTAGTTGTTGGGTTGTAGTAGTTAACAACTTGGGCTGCTGTATTTTCGATATCCACACCAGCTTTAATATCTTTCTTAACTGTTGCAGGAATATCAAATTTATAGTAGCGACCAAACTCGAACTTAGTAGTGTCGATAACTTGAGTGTTTTCAGCATCGCCAAGTGACTTAGTGAAGCCATCTTTAAGGTTAGCTGTAACAACACCATTTTCAACCTTAATGTCGAACTTAGATGTTACATCCGCACCTGATACTGAATCGTAAGCCTTGATTGCTGATGCATCGACATCCAACTTAGTTTCATCGTAGTCATCAGTGATACCAACAGTTTGGATATGATCCTTGTTGTTAGCGTCAAATTGAGTTGTATCAAGCCATACTTGGTAGTAAAGTTTTTGACCAGGTTTAACTGACTTAGTATTCAAGTTTTCCAATTCGTTGTTTGATGCATCATCAGCGTAAGGGTTGGTATTTGTATCTGCAACCTTATTAGCCAATTCTTTATCATCATCAACAAGTTTAGTACCTGTTACGTCGAATTTCGCTTCAGAAACAACATATTTTTCTGGTTGGAACTTAGGTTTTTCTGGTGGACGAACAGCATTGTTGAATTCTTTATCAGCAATTTCACCAACAGTTGCTACAAGAGCTTTAGCAGTACCATCATGAGAAACAGTGATTGTTACATTCGCTTTCATTGTATCGTATGTAACAGTTGCATCAGTTCCTTTGACTTCTTCTACTGTGTACTTGTGAACGCCTTCTTGGCCTTTCTTGAATTCAAGTTTAGAGAATTTAACGTTACCAGCTGCATCATTCTTAACAGTTTCAACAACTTTACCTGCTGCATCCTTCAACTCGAATGTGAATTCGTTAGCTTTAAGCTCACGACCTTCCAAACGTTTAGTGAAGTTGAATCCGACTTCAACTGGAACACTGTTAACACGTTTTTCAGTTGGTACCTTAGGTGTTTCAACCTTCTTAGTTGTTGGGTTGTAGTAGTGAACAACTTGTCCAGCTGTATTTTCAATATCTACACCACCAGGAACAGTGTCTTTAACAGTGGTTGGGATATCAAATTTATAGTAACGACCAAAGGCAAACTTAGTTGTGTCGATAATTTGAGTGTTTGCAGCATCACCAAGTGACTTAGTGAAGCCATCTTTAAGGTTAGCTGTGATTACACCGTTTTCAACTGTGATGTCGAATTTAGCGGTAACATCTTCACCTGTTACTGAATCGTAAGCTTTAATCTTAGTAGCGTCAAGTTCCAACTTAGTTTCGTCGTAGTCATCAGAGATACCAACTGTTTGGATGTAATCCTTGTTGTTGGCGTCGAATTTAGTTGTATCGAGCCATACTTGGTAAACAAGTTTATCACCACGTTTAACAGACTTAGTATTCATGTTTTCCAATTCGTTGTTTGATGCATCATCAGCGTAAGGATTAGCATTTGTATCTGCAACCTTGTTAGCCAATTCTTTATCATCATCAACGAGCTTAGTACCTGTGATATCGAATTTTGCTTCAGAAACAACATATTTTTCTGGTTGGAACTTAGGTGTTTCTGGTGGGCGAACTTTGTTGTTGAACTCTTTATCGTTAGCACTTGAAGCGAATCCGCCTGTTGAAGCGTGGTTAACGACAGTTGTGAGAACTTTGCCTTCCTTAGTAACTTCCACTGTTACAGTTGCTTTCATAGCATCATAAGTGATTGAAGTATCTTTACCAGCTACTTCTTCAACTGTGAAAGTGAATGTCTTACCAAGATCAGCTTTGTTGAACAAGAGTTTTTCAAACTTGATGTGACCATCTTTATCGTTGGTTACTGTTTGAAGAACCTTGTTGTCTTTGTCTTTCAATACGAAGCTGAACTCACCTGCAGTCAACTCACGGCCTTCAAGTCGTTTAGTGAAGTTGAACTCGAGTGGAACTGGAACGTTGTTTTCACGTGTTTGAGTTGGTTTTTCAGGAGTTGTAACTTTCTTATTGAATGGGTTGTATTGGTGAATTGTTTGGTTAGCTGTATTTTCAATATCTACACCACCAGGAACAGTGTCTTTAACAGTGGTTGGGATATCAAATTTATAGTAACGACCAAACTCGAATTTAGTTGTATCGATGACTGGAGTAGCATCTGTTGCACTAATAGCTTTAGTCAAGCTTGCTTTAGATGTACCGTAGAGAACACCATTTTCAACTTTAATATCGAACTTGTCTGTAACATCCTTACCAGTGATACCATCGTAAACCTTGATTTCAGAAGCGTCGATATCGAGCTTAGCTTCTTCGTAGTTGTCTGTGATACCAACTGTTTGAAGGTTGCTTTCTGCAGTGAAGTCACGAGTATCAAGCCATACTTGATAGTAGATCTTTTGACCACGTTTGAGGGTCTTACCATTCAAGTTTTGGATTTCAACTTTATCAGCTGAATCGTCGTCATCAGCAAGTTTGTTACCAATGATGTCGAAGCTTGGTTCTGAAACAACGTATTTCTCTGGTTTGAAGTTAGGAGTTACGTTGTTATCGAAGACACGATCGTCACCACCATAAGCATCTCCACCTACTGTAGCGTAAGAGATAACTGTTGACAATTGATCTCCTACTGAAGGTTGGATAACTTGAACAGTAACATTGACTTTCATGTTATCGTAAGTAACAGTTGTATCAGTTCCTTTAACTTCTTCTACTGTGTAGTTGAATGTCTTACCAAGATCTGCTTTAGCATAGTTGATAGTAGAGAACTTAACTTTACCTTCGGCATCATTCTTAACTGTTTCAAGAACATTACCTTTTTCATCTTTCAATTCGAAAGTAAATTCTTTATCTTGCAACTTACGTCCGTTAAGTGTCTTACCGAAGATCAACTCGATAGCAGTTGGAACGTTGTTAACACGTTTTTCAGTTGGTTTGTTTGGTTTTTCAACAGTCTTAGTAGTTGGGTTGTAGTAGTTTACAACTTGAGCTGCTGTATTTTCAATTTCAGCACCATCG
>OHUN01000766.1_pt1 | contig 17748 bp, 13 predicted proteins | sample 1579211 | NCBI WGS metagenome assembly OHUN01 (sample SAMEA3879560, study PRJEB24766) | human gut metagenome | biome: human-associated habitat; feature: feces | place: USA | collected 1985/1987
ACCTCATGCACGGTTTGATGAGGGGCGGATGAAATTTTCATCCGCCTACTCTACACGAATGACTTGCGAGAGGACGCTTATACATGCCCAATTTACGCTATGAATTGCACCACAGAATCTGCATTTTACCTTATGAAACTCACGGTTATGGGAGGACTTATATTGTAAAGGGTAGTTAAGAAAAAAGCACAAGAAAGGACAAAAAATGAGAACAAAAAAGCAGAAAATGAAAAGATTACTGCCCTCTACGAAAGACTTTCTCGTGATGACGAAATGGTAGGGGACAGTAACAGTATCGTCAATCAAAAGAAGATGGAGGATAGAGAGCTTATGAAACAGGAAGAAATCAGAAAGTGTACAAAGGTTGTGGAACTGTTCCGCAGTATGATAGATGAATTGGGAGATATGTGTGTGGTATATGATGAAATGTTCGGCTTTATTGTACTGGAGTATTACATGGATGGATATTTTGAGAATAATTCCAACTACGACAATGCAGAGGACTTGTATCATCACTTGTTGGATAAATGGAAATTCTGCTGGATTGTGGATAAGGCAAAGGTTAACGGGACAGAAGAATTTGAAGATTATGAACCGTCATTGACAAAGGAACAGCGGGCAGAAAGGGATAAGGTTTTAGCACATTTTGAAGAAGCATTCCGGCAGATACAGACGGAATAAGAAAGTGTCACAACATCTGAGGGGGCAATCGGTTTGAATACTGATTGCCTTTTCTGACAGGAAATGGACGATTTAAGGCGTTCCTGATGAAGGGACGGTAAAATATGCCTTGAAAGCCTTTTGATACGCTTAAAGGGCATAAAAAACGAAAAAAGGCTACACAATTTGAACATTTTGCAGGAGGGTATCGCAGTGGCGAGGATGGGCAAAAAAGAAAAACGGTTGCGGGTGTTCTTTTTGAATGACAAGAACAGGATACAGTATAATGATCAGTGCAAGAAGTGTGTGTATGACTGTAAGCAGAGCTTCCGGTGCAGGATTGTGTGGTGTGGGAAGTATTACTCTAAGCGGAGGAAAAGGTAGTGTTTGATTTATTTGATATTTCTGAAAGGGGTTGAGATAAAATATTGATTTAATCGTTTCATTCGTTTTAAGAAAAAATGAGGAATCTTTTAATCATTTTAAGTGCATAACCCGTTATTATATATATACAGATATTCAATGGAAAGGAGTCTGATGCGTGTTGAGTGATGACGAATTAGTGGAACAGATTCTACTTGGAAATGAAAATGCAGCAGAAGAATTGATAAAACGCTATTATACATCTATTTTACGTTACTGTAGGTGGCATTGCTCTAATCTGGAAAAAGCAGAAGACCTGACTCAGGAAACATTTTTGAAGTTGTTTAAGAATTTATCCGGATATAAAGGGAAAAAGAAATTTAAGGCTTATCTATACACGATTGCAAATCATTTATGTATTGATGAAAGTAGGAAGGTTGAGTTTTATCCATTAGAAGATGAAGAAAATATAGTGCATGAGTATAACGACATAGTTCGGCTAGAGGATAGGGCAGAGATAAGCTATTTTTTGAATTTTTTATCATCAGAACAAAGGGAAGCAGTCATTCTACGCTTTGGAGAACAACTTAGTTTTGGAGAGATTGCAAAAGTGATGGGATGCAATATGCGAACAGCACAAAGCAGGGTTCGTAATGCTTTAAAAATTATGAGAAAGGAGCAGGAAAATGAAAGATAAAAATTTGAAGGGCTATTTACAGCAATCTTTAGGAGAGGAAGTACAGCCTAAAAGATTAGAGGAAACGATTAAGCTTTGCACTAAAATTGTACGAGAACAGGAAGTGACTAGGGCAGAACCGAGGACAGGTTTCTTTCACTATCTTTCAGATGTATTTCGCTTTGAAGGTATTCCAATATTTGGTTTGCAGGCAGTAACGTTATTTATAGTTTGTTTAACAATTGCCAGCATAGCAGACGTGCCAAAGAATATACCAATTTTTATGCCGCTGTTTGTATTGGCTATCATGCCAGCAATTTTTAAAAGCCAGTATTATGGAATGAGCGAGATTGAAGCGGTAACAAGAGCTTCTGGTGCCCAAATCACGTTAGCAAAGCTGGTTTTGGCTGGGGCAGCTAATTTGGTGTGTATAACAATTCTTTTGTGTATGGAAGTTTATTTGCAAAATTCTTATAAAGAGATTGGACAGATGGTTCTATACTGCCTGGTTCCGTACTTAGTGTGTATGGTTGCGTTGCTACGTTTGATCCGTTTGCAAAAGAAACAGAGTTTACAGATATGTGCGATTGTAATGCTGGGTTCCTGCATTTGTTGGGGGATGTCAGCAAGAATATTGCCATGGTTATATGAAACATCAGCAGTGGGGGTGTGGATTGTTACATTTTTGATTTTTGCTATGTTCTTTATAAATGAAATTCATTATATTGCAAAGATGAGAAAGGAAGGAAAAATGTATGGAATTGTCGCTTGATCGTTTAACAAAACAGTATGGCAGGAAAATAGCGGTAGATTGTGTTAGTGCAACCTTAAAGCCGGGAGTATATGGTCTTTTGGGGGCTAACGGTGCTGGTAAAACAACATTGATGCGTATGCTATGTGCTGTTTTGGAGTCAACCTCAGGGGAGGTACTGCTGGATGGAAAAGAAGTAACTTCGATGGGGGCAGATTACCGGAATGTGTTGGGTTATTTACCACAGGATTTTGGATATTATCCAAATTATACTGCGGTGGAGTTCTTAATGTATATTGCAGCACTGAAAGGAATACCGAAGAATGTTGCAAAAAAACGTGTGACTGAATTGTTGGAAGTGGTTGATTTAAGCCATGTGGCAAACAAAAAAGTAAAAACTTTTTCTGGTGGTATGAAACAAAGAGTAGGAATTGCACAGGCGTTACTTAATAATCCGAAAATTTTGATTTTGGATGAGCCGACTGCAGGACTTGATCCGAAAGAGCGTGTCCGTTTTCGTAATCTGCTCTCAGAGTATGCAGGCGATAAAATTGTAATTCTTTCCACACATATTGTATCGGATATAGAAGCAATAGCAGATGAAGTGCTATTGATGAAAAAGGGAAAACTTGTATTGCAGGGTACGGTTCCTGAGTTGATTCACAAGGCAAATGGTAAGGTTTGGGAGCTTTCTGTTTCTCCACAAGAAGCTAGACAATGGCAGACAAAAACAACGGTTGCTAATTTACGGCACGAAGGAAAAGAAATTATATTGCGTATTATTTCAGACAATATGCCTAGTGAGCGAGCGGTGCCTTGTGAAGCTACATTGGAAGATCTTTATTTATTTTATTTTCCCACAGAGGAAGGAGGAAAATAGAATGGAACTATTTTGGTTAGAGCATAAAAAGTTATGGCGAAAGAAAATTGTTAAAATATGTGTGTTGTTGTGTTTTGTTTATTGTGTAATTTTTGGAAGCATACTTTCGTTTCAATGGTTCGGTTTTGGCAGTTCAGGTGACTATACAAGTGCTTTTGGCAATAATTTTGATGGATATACAGTAATAAAGGATAGTCAGGAATATGCACTTTCATTTGGTGGAGAATTGACGGATGAAACCTTGCAGCAAATAGTAAGTGATTATCATCAAATGGAAGCTGACGGTATGGAGGAAGAACTGGAAAAGACAGACTGGCAGATAGTGAATAGTTGGCTCGGAACATTGTATCCGGAGCTTCGAGATACCAGTAATTATAAAACGATGATAAGCTATGTTGATCCGGATAAGTTAACAGGCTTCTATGAAAGAAGACAGCAGGTGCTTGATGAGTTTTTGGAGATCAGTGGTCAGGTAGGAGCTGAAAAAGAGTTTTTACATCAGATAGAGAGAAAGGTAGAAAAACCATTTCATTATGAGTGGGTAGAAGGATGGTCAACGCTTCTTGGTAGTATGGTTGCGGATCTGGGAGTTGTGATGGCTTTGTTTCTCGGAATTGTTTTATCCTCTTTATTTGCGGGCGAATGGCATGATAATACAAGCACACTAGTATTGACGACTCGAAATGGTTGGGGGAAAATCGCTCTTGCCAAAATTCTTACTGGTTTAGCGTTTACAGTGGAGTTATTTGCATTACTTGCTGTTTCAAGTGTTATATCACAGTTGTTTTTTATGGGAACTGCCGGATGGGATATGCCGATTCAGAATATCAAGCTGATTGCTGTTGCACCTATGAATATGCTGCAGGCAGAAATTTATGAATATGCTTTTGTACTGCTTGGAGCAATAGGTTTTGCCGGAATTGTTATGTTTATATCAGCGGCTGTAAAAAATAATGTACTTACCTTACTGCTTAGTCTGGCTGTTGTATATGGACCAATGATGATTGCAGAATATCTTCCTTATGAAATGCAAAAAGCATTGGATTTAATACCATTGGTAGGAAGTTCAACAGATATTTTCAGAACGAATACTTTTCGTATTTTTGGGAAACTTATCTGGTCACCATATCTACTTATTACAATTCCTGTCTTGATTGGTATTCTATGTATGCCATTCGCTATAAAGAACTGGTCAAGAAGGATGAAGGCATAAGAATCGTCCAACAGTGAATGCCGACAGAAAATGGCTTTTCCTTCACAAAACAGGTGGAGGAGAGGCCATTTTTTCGTTTTATGGGGCACAAAGGTCAGAAGAGTGATATTCCGATGTCAAATCAGTTATAGAGTTGCAAGTCAAAATCCTGCTATAATTCAACCATCAAAGGTCACGCAACACGATACGTTAAAAGGAGAAAAAGTATGAAGAAAAAAGTGTTAGCAGGCATTCTTGCAGCAACTATGGTATTTTCCATGGCAGCATGCGGAAGCACAGGATCCAGTTCTGATTCCGGTTCCTCCGCAGCTTCCGGAAGCACAGCAAAGACAGAGGAAAAAGGCGAGCCGTACACTGTAACTATGGTACTGCAGGGCAGCCAGCAGCCGGATGAAGAGAGAATCGAAGAAAAAATCAACGAGATTCTGGAGCCGGAGCTGAACGCAAAGCTCGATATCGTTGTTCTTCCGTGGGCAAGCGCATCTCAGCAGTTACAGCTGATGCTTTCCGGCGATGAGAAAATCGATCTTCTGTACACAAGTGCAACAACAGCTGTACAGTATATGCATTCCGGCCAGATCATGGATATGTCTGAACTGATTGACAAATACGGCACAAACCTGAAAGATATCTATGGCGAGGATATTGCAAAAACAAATCAGATTGATGGGTTTGTCTATGGCGTTCCGAACCAGATCGAACGAGGCAGCATTCCAGCCATCTTCATGAGAAAAGACCTGGTAGAAAAGTATAATATCAATACCGATGAAATCAAAGAGCCGAAGGATATGGAGAAAGTATTTGAGACCGTACAGGCAGGCGAGCCTGATATGACAATGCTGTTCTCCAGCAACAACAGTGATACGCCTCTGAGCCGTCTGTCCCGCGCTGATGGACTTGGCGATGCCAACACGGGCGCTCTGATGGATCAGACCAACAGCACAACCGTAGAAAACTACTTTGCAAGCGACTGGTACAAGGAGACTGCAACTATGCTGCATGACTGGTATCAGAAAGGCTATATCAGCAAGGATGCCGGAACAAACACAGAAAGCTGGAGAACCGTAGTCAAAGCAGGAAACGTGTTCTCCCTGTTCTACGCTTATCATCCGGGTACCCCGGTTGAGTTCCAGAGCTCCACAGGATATGAGTTTGAAATCGTACCGTTCTATGATGAGCCGATCATCAACTCATCCTCTTACAGCGGAATTATTTATTCTATAGCACAGAACTCCGAGAATCCGGAAAAAGCAATTCAGGTTCTCGATTACATCTATGGCAGCCCGGAAGTCATGAACCTTCTGAACTGGGGCGAAGAGGGAACCGACTACGTAGTAGAAGATGAAGAAAACGGAATCATCAACTACCCGGACGGCGTAACAGCAGACAACGTAGGCTACAGCTACAACTGCGGATGGGAGCTTCCGAACCAGTTTATCGCATACAAATGGGATGGATCTGACCCGCAGCTCTGGGAAAAAATGGAAGAATTCAACGCTTCCGGTATTAAGTCGAAAGCACTGGGATTTGTCTTTGATAACAGCGAATATGCGGATCAGGTATCAGCCCTGAACAACGTAATCAGCCAGTACAACGGCGCACTTAGCAGCGGCTCCGGAGATCCGGAAGAACTGCTTCCACAGTTCCTGGAGGCACTGGACGATGCGGGAATCGATGATGTCATTGCTGCAAAGCAGGAGCAGCTGGATGCATTTCTTGCAGCGAAATAAGCACCATGATTTGTAAAAAGAACACGACCGGGGCAAAAGAAAATCCGGTGTGATACAGTAACCGAAGGCTCCACTCTTACCCGAAAAGATGTGGAGCTTTCTCTGTGAAAGAACCTGAAAAAACAGCCCTCATAAAAGGAGACACGCTTTATGAAAAAAGCAGAGGTTAAAAAAGGAAAAAAGAAAAACGTGCTGAAGGAATACTGGCCGCTTTATCTGATGATGCTTCCGGCACTTCTGTATCTGCTGATCAACAACTATATCCCGATGGCAGGTATGGTGATTGCGTTTAAAAAACTGAATTTTGCGAAAGGTATCTGGGCAAGCCCGTGGGCAGGACTCGACAACTTTAAGTTCCTGTTTGCTTCCAAGGATGCATGGATCATTACAAGAAACACGCTGCTGTATAACGTTGCATTTATTCTTGTAAACATGGTAATCGGAATTGCCATTGCGATTCTGATTACGGAGGTAAGAAACACAAAGCTCAAAAAGATATATCAGAGTGCGATTCTTCTTCCGTTCCTGATGTCCATGGTTATCTTAAGCTACATCGTATATGCGCTTCTGAGTGCGGAAAATGGTCTTGTCAACAACTCCATCCTTCCGTTGTTCCACATGGATCCGATTCAGTGGTACCAGAAACCGAAATACTGGCCGGCGATCCTGATTATCGCGAACTGCTGGAAGGGCGTAGGATACGGATGCCTGATCTACATCGCATCGCTGATCGGTATCGATCCTTCCTTCTATGAGGCTGCCAGACTGGACGGCGCAAGCAAATGGCAGGAGATCACAAAAATCACACTGCCGAGCCTCGTTCCGACCATCATCACCCTGCTGCTCCTCAGCATCGGAAGAATTTTCTATTCCGATTTCGGTCTGTTCTATCAGGTACCGATGAACTCCGGTGTTCTGGTCTCGACCACAAATGTTATCGATACCTACGTATACCGTGCCCTGATTGAACAGGGAAATATCAGTATGTCATCAGCAGCCGGTGTATACCAGTCTCTGGTAGGCTTCTGTGTCGTGATGTTGAGCAACTGGATTGTCCGCAAAGTAGACAAAGACCAGGCATTATTCTAGGAGGATGGAAGTATGATAAATTCAAAAAAAGCAAAACGTTTCCAGTTCTGGATTAATGTAGTACTCATTCTGATTACGTTATCCATTATACTGCCGTTTGTACTCGTATTTATTTCCTCACTGACCGATGAAAACACACTGATCCGCAACGGATATTCGTTCTTCCCGGAGAAATTCAGCTTCTATGCGTACTCCTATATCATTCGTCAGGGCGAGAAAATCCTGAGAGCATACGGAATTACCATTTTTGTAACCATCGTCGGTACCGCTGTAAACCTTGCCATGTCTTCTCTTTTGGCGTATCCGCTCTCGGTTAAAGGACTGCCATACCGCAGAGCAATTACCTTTTTCGTATTCTTCACGATGCTGTTCAACGGCGGACTGGTGCCGACCTACTTGATGTATGTAAAGTATTTTCACATCAAAAACACGATCTGGGCATTGATTGTTCCGGGCTTCCTGTTAAGTGCAAACAACGTGCTGATGATCCGAAGCTACTTTAACACCAGTATCCCGGACGCGCTGTTCGAGGCGGCCAAAATCGATGGCGCAGGACACATGAAGATTTTCACCAGCATCACACTGCCGCTTGGAAAACCGATTCTGGTAACCATGGGACTGTTTTCCGCACTTGGCTATTGGAATGACTGGACAAATGGTTTATACTATTTATCAGGAAATGAAGGCCAGAAGCTTTACAGTATCCAGAACCTGCTGAACCAGATGATCACCGATATTCAGTACCTGGCAAGTGGAAAAGTAACCGGAAATATCGGTGCCGAGGTGGCAAAGCTGCCGACAACCTCGATCCGTATGGCAATCGCATTTATCGCCATGCTGCCGCTGTTTATCATCTATCCGTTCCTTCAGAAATACTTCGCAGAAGGTATCACACTTGGTGCGGTAAAGGGATGATTTTCCATGCAGGAATAAAAAAGAGAAACATTTCGGTGTTTCCGACATAAATCAGAAAAACAGTACAGACTCATGGAAACATGAGGTGTACTGTTTTTCTGCTGTATTATAATAGTCAGTAAAAAAGATCAGTTCGTAAAATCAAACATGGAAAGATTCCGAGCGTGCCGAAACAGAAAAAAGGAGGAAACTTCATGCGTATTTCAAAACAGAGGAAAAAAACAACACTGGCGCAGCAGGGGCGTTATCTTTTGATCTGCCTGCTGAGTATGATGCTGCTTTTTCTGGCTGGGAGCATGATTATTCTGAACCGGACGCAGCGGCAGGTATATGAGCGGTTGGAAGAGATTTCAAAGCTGTATACGGATGAGCTGGATCACCGTTTTTTTCGAATCAGCCGAAACCTGTTCTCGACCGTAATGGACAGCTCCAACCCGGATTCTGCTTTCTGGAAATATATGGATCTGATGGAGAAGGATCAGTATGAGGAATATGTTATCACACAGCTGCGAAAGAAATATGTATCTGCAGCGTGGGATTTTGGAACGGATTACAATGTTTTTCTCTATACGAAGAAGGATGAGAGCTTATACCAGCTGAGCATTTCCTCCGACGGGTTTTATGCCATTGATCCGTATCTGCAGGAAGCGCTGAAGCGCCGGATCAATAGTCTGTCCCAGCAGACATATGCAGTCAAGAAAAAATGGACCGTGATGCAACAGGGCGATGAGGTTTATATGCTCAAGGTAGCACAGAATCAGGGCGTCGGACTCGGCTGCTACGTCAATTTGAAGACGATTTTGGAACCGTTCTCTAAGCTGTCTCTTGGGAAGAGCGGCTATGTCAGTCTCGTTGACCAGAACGGAAAAAACATCGTAACAGTGACGGAAAAAGGAATTGTAAGGGACAGTTCGAAGCTTGATACCGGCAATTATACCTTCCGGCAGGAGCTTTCACAGTCACCGTTTGAAATCCAGATTAAAATCTCCTGGACGGGAGTCTTAAATCTGATGACGGGAAGTGTGTTTGCCCTTCTTGGCGTTGCTTTTCTGATGGTGATTGCCGGTTCCGTGCTGTTGTTCCACCTGGAAACAAAAATCCTGAAGCCGGTCGGTATGTTTACGGAAAATCTTCAGAAATATGACAATGGGGACCTCACCTATCAGATGTCGGAAGGAAACCTGGTAGAGCTGGAGCAGATTGACGATAAATTCCGAAACATGATTCACCAGATCCGCCGGTTGAAGATCACGCTGTATGAGCAGGAGCTGCAAAAACAGAAAATCGAGATGGATTACCTGAAAATCCAGATCCGTCCGCATTTTTACATGAACTGTCTGAACTTTATTTACAGCATGATTGACTTCGGTCAGTACGACCATGCAAAGTCGATGAGCCGTATTACGTCCGATTATCTCGCCTATATTTTCCGCAATACATGCGAGATGGTGCCGGTGACGGCGGAGATGAACCACTGCGAAAATTACCTCAAAATTCTGCTGCTGCGCTATTCAGAAAAATTCACCTATTATTTTGAGGTTCATGAAGAGGTGGAAAACGCAGTAATCTTCCCGTTCCTGATTCAGGTGTTTGTAGAGAATGCGGCAAAACATGCCCTGACGCTGGAGACGGTTCCGCTGATTTCCGTAACGGTTTACCCGGAGGACCGCAGCGAAGAAAAGTATGTCAACATTTATATTTCGGACACCGGAAATGGCTTCCCTGAGGAGACGCTGCAAAGGCTGAAAGCAGGGGAAGATATTTCCGAGCATGGAAAGCATATCGGAATTGAAAACTGCCTGAAACGATTCCGCTATTATTATGGCGATTCCGGAGAGATTCATTTCGATAACAGTCCGCTCGGCGGAGCGATTGTAGATATCCATATTCCATACAGGACAGGGGGAGAAGAACATGAAACTATTGCTCGTGGATGATGAAGAGTACGTGATTGAAAGTATCAAAAGAAACCTCGATCTTACAGAGACCGGGGTGAACGAGGTGTATACCGCGTTTTCCGTACAGCAGGCGAAGAACATCATGGGAATGGTGGACATTGATATCGTGATCAGCGATATCGTGATGCCGGGCGGAACGGGATTCGACTTTGTGGAGTGGGTCAGGAAAGAGGAGCTGAAGGTCCAGGTCATATTCCTGACAAGCTATGCGGAGTTTGACTATGCCAGAAGAGCGATACAGCTGAACAGCGTCGATTATCTGCTAAAGCCCATCGATTTTGACAAGCTGAAGGAGGCCGTACAGCGTGCGGCGGAATCTGTTGCGAAAGAAAAGAAAATACAGGATCTCAGGCAGGAAAGCATCAAGTGGAATCAGAACAGAAAAATTCTGCAGCAGGATATCTGGAAAAATGTGCTGAAAGACGGCTTCTCCGAGGAAAAATTCTGCGAAACGGCAGCACAGCGCCAGCTTCCATACGGACCGGGACACTATTTCCGGCTGATTTGTCTGATGCCGGAAATAAAGAGCAATAAGCGGGAAATTTGGGATACGGCGACCATGGAATTTGTGATCGAAAATGTGCTGTCGGAACTGTATGAGGAAACGGATATTGCGGTAGATACTGTTTTTTACCAGGAACCGGGCATCTACTGGATTGTTACACAGTCAAAGGAAAAAGCATTCCCGCAGGACGGCGGGCGGGACTGTGAAATTCTGCGGCAGTTTGTTGCGTGGATGAATGAAAAAATCTATCTGGAGCTGTGGTGCGGTGTCGGACAGTGGGAATCTGTACTGGGGATGCAAAAGCAGAGCCGGAATCTTCAGAAAATGCGGGAGGGAAGCCTTTCCGTGCGGAACGAGGTGCTGTTTCTGAACGAATTTCGGGCTTCGCAGACCAGTTACGAAAATAAGGAGCTGGATTTGTGGAAAGCTCTGCTTTCGGAGGAAAAACCGGAGGAGCTGCTGGAGCGGCTGCAGAAATACCTTGACCGGACGGAACGAGAAGGAATGATTACCAGAGAATTTCTGGTAGCGCTTCGTACCGATCTGACCCAGGTGGTGTATGCATGGCTTTTGGAACGGGAGATCAAGGCGTACGCGCTGTTTGCCGATGCGGATATGGAAAATCTGCATCGGAATTCTCTTTACGGAAGAGAAGAGATGATGGAATATACCGGGGTACTGGTTCGGAAAGCAGTTCAGTACAGACAGTACATCAACAAATCAGATTCGGTTACGAGTCAGGTATGCGCTTATATCGATGCACATTACCGGGAGGAGATTCACCGGGAGGAGCTTGGGGAGCTTGTCTTTTTGAATACGGATTATCTGTCCCGGATTTTTAAAAAAGAAAAGGGTATTTCGATCAGCAATTATATTATTCAAAAGCGGGTGGAGGAGGCGAAAAAGCTTTTGACACAGAGTTCACTGCCGATTAATACGGTGTCGTTGTATGTGGGGTACAGTAATTTCTCGTACTTTACGAAGATGTTTAAGGATAATACGGGATACGCACCGCTGGAATACAGAAGAAGCTTTGGAGAACGATAACAAAACAGCAGTAAACAGGTCAGAATAGTGAAAGAAAAAGGTCAGACCAGGGGATATTTTTTCGGATCAGATGTGGTAAAATTTCAGTTGGAAAAGTGGCTTTATAAGGAAGCTGGATATCCGATTACGAGAGCGGAACTTCAGGTGACTGCAAAGAGCGTATTAAATACGATTTTCAGGTTGGCATATTAAAGAATCTATCAATAATAGGAACCATGACTATGGATATACAAATAATTAAGTGGAAAATGGAACGTGTCCCCTGGCAGCATTTCCCACTCCATAGACTCTCTGAGAAAACCCAGAGAGCACTCCACACAAATGCAGCAATATATCAGAGGAGGAAAAAATGACTGAGCAGAAATTAAAAGAGCTTCTGGCCGACATGACGCTGGAAGAAAAAGTAAACCAGATGAGCCAGGTGGTGGGTGCCTTTTTCAATAAAGATATGGACATCACGGCGATGGGACCGATGGCAGATAAAGGCTTTACACCGGAAAATGTAGCGCTTTCCGGTTCTGTTCTGGGTACCATGGGCGCAGAAACCTTAAAGAAAATCCAGAAGGATTTCGTGGAGCAGCACCCGCATCATATCCCGATGCTGTTCATGCTGGATGTCATCAACGGCTTCAAGACCATTTTCCCGATTCCGCTGGGACAGGGCGCAACGTTTGAACCGGAGCTGTCCGAAAAGTGTGCGGCAGTTGCTGCAAAAGAGGCAGCTGTTTCCGGCCTTCACGTAACCTTCGCACCGATGACCGACCTGGTCCGCGATGCAAGATGGGGACGTGTCATGGAGTCTACCGGTGAGGATCCGTATCTGAACAGCTTGTTCTGTGCCGGAATGGTGCGTGGATTCCAGGGAGACGATCTGAAGGAGCCGTACAAAATTGCTTCCTGTGTGAAGCATTTCGCAGGCTATGGCGCACCGACAGCAGGAAGAGACTACAATACTGTAGAGCTTTCCGAGCATACCTTCCGTGACTTCTATCTGCCGTCCTACAAAGCCGGCATCGATGCAGGCGCAGCGATGGTAATGACTTCCTTCAACACGGTAAACGGTGTTCCGGCAACCGGAAACAAGAAACTGATGCGCGGCATCCTGCGTAACGAGATGGGATTTGACGGCGTTCTGATTTCCGACTGGGCAGCGATCGAGGAGATTATTTACCACGGCTACTGTGCAGACCGCGAGGAGGCAGCAGTCCGCTCAGCCGAGGCTGGTGTTGACATTGATATGATGACCGGCATTTACTGCGAAAACCTGTGCCGTCTTGTAAGAGAGGGTAAGCTTTCCGAGGATCTGATCGATGAGTCCTGTATGCGTATTCTGGAACTGAAAAACAAACTGGGACTGTTTGAAAATGCGTATAAAGACGCAGACGAGACGAAAGAAAAAGAGGTAATTCTCTGCAAAGAGCACCGCGATCTGGCAAGAGAAGCCGCAAGAAAATCCTTTGTACTGCTGAAAAACGAAGAAAAAATTCTGCCGCTTTGCAAGGAGAAAAAAATTGCCTGGGTCGGACCGTATGTCCACAGCAGAAACCTGATGGGCTCCTGGTCCTTCATCGGAGATGCAAAGGATGTGACAAATCTGGAAGAGGCCGTAAAAGCGCAGGCAGATACGACAAACATGAGCTTCCATGCAGGCTCTCCGATGCTTGGCTCCGACATCCGCCTGGAGGGCTTCGGCGAGGCGATGGAGCAGTCCACCACGCCAGAAGAGGAAGAAGCAATGCTTCTTGAGGCTGTAAACGCAGCAAAGGAGGCCGACGTTGTCGTTCTTGCGATCGGTGAGGATCGTCTGCAGTCCGGCGAGGCAACCAGCAACGCGAACATCCGTATCCCGGAAATCCAGCAGAGACTGCTTGAGCGCGTTTCAAAAGTCAATGAAAACGTTGTCGTTGTCCTCTTCAATGGCCGTCCGCTCGACCTGCGCGATGTCGTATCGAAAGCAAAAGCCGTTCTTGAAGTATGGATGCCGGGTACCGAAGGTGCCAATGCAATCGCAGACGTCGTTTTCGGTGCATACGCTCCAAGCGGCAAGCTGACCATGAGTTTCCCGTACTCTGTAGGCCAGGTGCCGGTTCACTACAACGAGTATTCCACCGGAAGACCGCATGTGCCGGGCAAGGACAAAGACCGTTTCCGTTCCAAATACCTCGACATCCCGAACGCACCACTGTTCCCGTTCGGATATGGCCTTGGCTACACCAGCTTTGCAATTTCAGATGTGAAACTGGACAAGGCAGAGCTTGGCATGGAAGATGAGATTAAAGCCTCCGTAACCGTGAAAAACACCGGCGATACAAAGGGAACCGAGACCGTACAGCTTTACATCCACGACGTAGCCGCATCCGTGGTACGCCCGGTGAAAGAGCTGAAAGATTTCTGCAAGGTAACCCTTCAGCCGGGAGAAGAAACCGAAGTCATCTTCAAAATCACAGAAGAAGAGCTTCGCTTCCTGACAGAAAATGAGCGTGTAGAAAGTGAAAACGGTGTTTTCGAAGTCTTCATCGGAAGCGACAGCACGACAGAGAATAAGGCAGAATTTGTGCTGAAAAAATAAGAAGCAATACTGGGATGTAGCGTAAGCGGAATCAAGATGGGGGTCTGAATCGCTACGGAAAGATAAAAGAAAAGCCAGCCACAAAAAGCGAAAAGAATTTTGCTTTTGCGGCTGGCTTTTTTCTGCCGGTACCGTATTGACCCTTCTGTTAAAACAAAGTAAAATAGAAATTGGTATTGGGACGAAAGAGAGGAAAAGAAATGGGGTACTTAGGAAACAAGTTACAGGGGAAATACCATAAAGACACATTCCAGACCGCCGTCAACATGGCGTGGCCGGCGATCGTGGAGTCGTTTTTCATTGCATTTGCGGGTCTTGTAGATTCGCTGATGGTAAGCTCGCTTGGCTCCTACGCAGTTGCCGCGGTCGGTCTGACGACACAGCCGAAGCTGCTTGGCCTGGCGTTTTTCTTTGCGCTGAATGTGTCGATTTCCGCCCTTGTTGCGCGGCGGCGCGGCGAACAAAGACAGAGTGCGGCGAATGAGACTCTGGTGACTTCGCTTGTATTTATTATCCTTGCGGCAGCTGCATTCAGCATTGGATTTGTGGCGTTTGCAAGTCCGATTATCCATCTGTGCGGTTCAACGGCGGAGACTCATAATGGCGCAGTAACATATTTCCGTATCATCATGGGCGGTATGATTTTTAACTGCATCCAGATGGGGATCAACTCGGCACAGCGTGGTGCGGGCAATACAAAAATCACGATGCGCACAAATGTAACATCAAATACGATTAATATTATCCTGAATTATCTTCTGATCAACGGCCATTTCGGGTTCCCGGCACTCGGCATTCAGGGTGCGGCACTGGCAACCGTCACAGGAACGGTTGTCGGATGTGTGATGAGTATCCGTTCCATCATGAAGAAAGACGGATTTCTGAATATCAGCTATATTCTGAGGTATAAAATCAAACCGACGTTTACAGCATTCAGCAGCCTGATTAAAGTCGGCTACAGTGTGTTTTCGAGCAGGTTTTCATGCGCATCGGTTTTATGATGACGGCGATCATGGCGGCCAAACAGGGCACTGATGCGATGGCGGCACATCAGGTCGGCATGAATATTATGTCGCTTTCGTTTGCGTTCGGTGACGGCCTTCAGTCCGCAGCGGTTGCACTGATCGGCCGGAGCCTTGGCGCAAAAAAGCCGGATCTTGCGAAAGAGTACGGCAGAACGTGCCGTCTGATCGGCGCGGGCATCGCGGTATGCCTTGTTGCGATTTATCTTTTCGGCGGAAGATGGCTGTACAGCCTGTTTTTCGAAGAACAGCATATCATTGAAATCGGTGTCAGCATCATCCATGTCATTATCTTCGTCGTCATTTTCCAGATCTGTCAGGTTATTTACATGGGATGCCTGCGCGGTGCGGGAGATACGCTTTATACGGCAGTTGCATCTATGATCAGCGTTACATTTATTCGTACGATCGTTTCGTATCTCGGCGGTTACACGCTGGGGCTTGGCATCGTCGGAATCTGGTTCGGCGTGCTGGCGGATCAGATGTCACGGTTTATCTTTGCAACGATCCGATTCAAACAGGGAAAATGGGTGAAAATTAAGATTTAATCGAATCAAGCAGCGAAGCGGATTGCGAATATCCGCTTGACGTAACGATTCAGAGCCATGCGAAATGGTACTCTGAATCATTACCAATATAAAACTAAAACAGGAGGAAGCAAAACGATGTACAAATTTGACAGAGAAGCCTATGACAGGCGGATGGAGTGGTACCGCGACGCCCGTTTCGGCATGTTTATCCACTGGGGGCTTTATGCCATCCCGGCGCGCGGAGAATGGGTGCGGAGTACCGAGCAGATTCCAAAAGAAGATTACATGAAATATTTTGAGGAGTTCAATCCTGTTGATTTCGAGCCGCGGAAATGGGCCAAGGCGGCGAAAGAGGCCGGTATGAAATACGTGGTTCTGACTGCCAAGCATCACGATGGATTCTGCCTCTTCGACAGCCAGTATACCGATTTCAAATCCACCAACACGAAATGCGGCCGCGACCTCGTTGCAGAGTACGTTGATGCCGTCCGCGCAGAAGGATTGAAGGTCGGTTTGTATTTCTCCCTGCTCGACTGGTTCCACGACGATTTTCCGCACTATGGAGACCGGAACCACCCGATGCGGAACAACCCGGCATACAAAAACGATGACCGCGATTTCGACCGCTATCTGACCTACATGCACAATCAGGTACGCGAGATCTGCACAAACTACGGAAAGCTCGATGTGCTGTGGTTTGACTTTTCCTACGATACGCTGCGCGGCGAAGCATGGAAAGCGACGGAGCTGATCAATATGGTGCGGAAGCTCCAGCCGGATGTCATCATCGACAACCGTCTCGAGGTGAGCGGAGAGGGCTACGGTTCTCTGGCGGCCGGAAATCCGACCTCGTACCACGGCGACTTTGTGAGCCCGGAGCAGATGATTCCGCCGAACGGCATCCAGGATGTAAATGGAAACGATATCGCCTGGGAATCCTGCGTTACGATGAACAATCACTGGGGTTATTGTGCCAACGACCACTTCTTCAAACCGGCACCGATGCTGATCAAAAAGCTGGTCGAGTGCGTATCGAAGGGTGGAAACCTGCTTTTGAACGTCGGCCCGGACGCCAGGGGAAATATCCCGGAGGAGTCGATCGAACGGCTGGCTGAGATTGGAAAGTGGATGAAGAAAAACGGAGAGAGCATTTACGGCTGCGGAAAAGCCGGTATTGAGAAACCGGACTTTGGCCGTGTGACGCGCCACGGAAACCATCTGTATTTTCATGTCTATGAAAATACCGTTGGGCCACTGCCGCTGCCCGGCGTGAAAAAAGAAGAAATTCAGGCGATCCGCTACGTCGCAACCGGCGCGGAAATCCCGGTTTCCACAAGCTGGGTACACAGCGATTATCCGGATATCGCATTTGTTGACCTTGGTCCGGATCCTGTACTGCCGGATCCTGTAGACTATGTGTTGGAAGTGGAGATGGCTGAATAAAGATATAGAATACAAAAAGCTGCCGTATGGCAGCTTTTTTGTATTTCTTAACCGAACTGAGATGCAGGTGTCTGCCTGGTTCAGCATCGGTTTCTCTTGTTTACGAAATAATTCAGAATCCCACCGCCTACGATAATAACAAGTGCAACAGCAACAACACGTTTCGCTGCTTCCTGCGGCATCTGGCTTTTGGAACCGATGGAATCGGAATAGAAAGTCAAGGTATAATTGATCTCATGAGGGGTACCCATGGCGGTAGTGTCTGCGATTACCGGCATGCTCTCATCCATAATGGTAACCGGAATCTGGAATTCAGAATTCGTTCCCTCCTCATTGACAGGGAGATATTTTTTACCGTCAACGATCATGTAGTCATAATTAGAACTGCTCCACTGGA
>OHUN01000772.1_pt1 | contig 17658 bp, 17 predicted proteins | sample 1579211 | NCBI WGS metagenome assembly OHUN01 (sample SAMEA3879560, study PRJEB24766) | human gut metagenome | biome: human-associated habitat; feature: feces | place: USA | collected 1985/1987
CCCTGAACATGTTCCGGAGATAAGATACAGGAACATATTCAGGACGATTTTGCCTATTTTCTTTTGTTTACGGCCTGTCCGACACAGTAGCATACAGCGGCAACAACCATGCCGTTGATGGAAGCGATGCCCCAGTGTAAGAGGTTCGCAACAATGGCACCGAGAATGACACCGGCGACCGCAAACCAGTCTATGGTTTTAAGCTTCGGCTGATCGGTTTCAAAGTCCTCTTTGTTCATGAAGTAGGCGAGCACCAGAATCATGCCGACCGGCGGCAGGGTACAATTCAGAATGTTGAGCCAGCCGCAGAAGTTGTAGTACAGCCATACGGAGGCAACCGTTCCGATGATACCGGAAAGGAGAACCATCGGTTTTTTCCTCTGATGGAAGATGTTGGCAAGACCAAGACCTGCGGTATACAGAGCGTTGTCGTTTGTAGTCCAGATATTAAGACCGAGAACGAGAACAGCCAGGTAGAACAGGTTCAGGCGGACCATAACCTCGAAGATATCGTTTCCGCCGACAAAGATCGAGGAAACAGCACCGAAGAAAAACATCAGGGAATTTCCGATAAAGAAAGCCACAACCGTGGTGATGGCACCAGATTTTCCGTTCTTTGCAAAACGTGCGAAGTTCGGAGTTGCGGTTCCGCCGGAAACGAAGGAGCCGACACTAAACCATCCGATCTGCGTAAAGCTGGTCATGGCTGACGGCAGATAGGAACCTTTTTCGCCAAAAGCTCTCTGGGACAAAAGATCAAGTGACAGACCGGTTTTTGCACCGACGTAGCCGAGCAGACCGGTATAAATACCAAGAATGATTCCACCAAGGATCAGTGATCCCAAAAAGCCCCAGAAATCGAGGCCGTCAGCGAGCTGCTGGCCTACCCACATGCTTGCCGAGAAGAAGGTGAAACCAAGCTATAAACTTTTAACAGTGTAAGGGGTAGCAACCTGATTGTCAAGGGAAAAGGCGAATTTACATGATTTTCTTACAGAAGAAGGGAATGCGCCGCGAGAAAAGAAATTTTACCGGGTTTTGCCTTCTCCGGAAAAGTATTCCTTTGTAAGCTCCACAACCTTGCCCGAAAGCAGGAAGAGCGCAATCAGGTTCGGGATCGCCATGAGACCGTTGAAGGTCTCGGCAATGCTCCACATCAGGCCCAGATCCATGGTCGCACCCACAATGGCAACCAGTGCATACACCAGCATGAACGGCTTATTGACATGGGAACCAAACAAAAACTCGATGCAGCGCGTCCCGTATAATCCCCATCCGATAATGGTGGAAAATGCAAAACAACACATCGCAACCGCAGTAAAAATAGATACCCAGTTCCCGTATGTTGCGGTAAATCCACTGATGGTAAGTTCTGCTCCTGCCGCCTGTCCGTAACTGACCGGAACCTGGCTGCACAAAATAACCAGTGCTGTCAGCGTACAGATCACAATCGTGTCTACAAACACCTCGAAAATTCCAAAAAATCCCTGTTTGACCGGTTTTCTCGTATCTGCACAGGCATGTGCAATTGATCCCGTGCCAAGTCCGGCCTCATTTGAAAAAATTCCACGGGAGACACCTTTTTTCATACTCATAAAGAAGCTTCCCACTGCTCCACCGGTCACTGCCGCCGGGTGAAATGCTCCCTCCACAATCGAAGCAAATACAGCCGGGATATGACCGATATTAAATAAGATCACTCCCACTGCCAGAACAATATAGACCAGTGCCATAAACGGTACCAGCTTTTCTGTCACCTGTCCAATCCGCCTGATACCTCCAAGCAGAATGAGTGCGATCAGAACCGCCAGAATGATCCCGACTACAAGGTTAACGGTCGGTACCGCATCTTTTGAAATGACATGATAATTCATTAATGCCGTATTGATGGCTGTGGTAATCGTATTTACCTGTGTGGCATTCCCTGTTCCGAATACGGTCAGCACGCCAAACGCGGAAAACAGATACGCCAGCCAGTGCCAGTGCTTTTTGAGTCCGTTCTTAATATAATACATCGGACCGCCGACCAGATCCCCATGCACATTTTTTTCGCGGAAATGCACCGCAAGCGTCACTTCTGAAAATTTGGTACACATACCGAGAATTGCGGAAATCCACATCCAGAACACTGCTCCCGGACCGCCGATGGCAATGGCTCCTGCCACCCCGGCAATATTTCCCGTGCCGACCGTTGCCGCAAGTGCCGTACAGACCGCCTGAAACGGTGTCATGGCTCCATCCGATGCCTCACGCTTCTTAAACATGCGGCCGAAGGTCACTTTCATCGCGTATGGGAACTTGCGGATCTGTAAGAACCGGGTCCGGAAACTCAATACCAGACCAACACCGATGATACAGATCATTGCAGGAACACCCCAGATGAAATTGTTGACCGCACTATTGATTGCTTCAATTGTGGATAACATACGTTTCTTTTTCCTTCCTACGTGAATAAGCGCGTGTTTTTTGTAAAACACGCGCTTGCATTATAGCACAATTTTTGCATTTTCTCTACAATGGAATTGTGGAAGAGGATATTTCCCACGGAAGTCCTTACGGTGGTCCTTATTCCACCGCTGGTGCAGCCGACCCCAACACTTTCTGGCCTTATCAGGTATGGTCCTATCAGGCCGATGATGCCTCCTACACCCAAATAGGTTTTGTGACCGACTGGAATAAAAAAGAATGGGCAGACAGCATTGACGGATTTTCCTCATTTCCGGATTCCGCTGATAAGGATCACGACGGTATCGTATATCTCCTGACAAATGCCAAAGGGAAAAAAACCGCCATAGATGCTGCTGACCTGAAAAAGTGGGTGGATTCCTACCGTAAAGGTGCAAAAGAAATTCCCATCACCTATCAAAGGCTCAAATAATGGCAATTATGATTGTGTATCAGGATCACTGGCTGCGTACCGCCCAACGCATCTTCGTGGATCGTGCCCGTCCGTTCTGCGCACACTCCTGCGCGGACGGACGCACCACATCCTTTGCATACTCCGAATAAATGCCTGCGCGACAGCCTTCTTTTAAAGCACGCTTTACCAGCTTGTCCTCCCCGGAATGGAATGTCAGAATCGCCACGCGGCCGCCCGGTTTTAAAGCACCCGGCAGCTTTTCCATAAATTCATAAAGCACCTCAAACTCTCGGTTGACATCGATGCGAAGTGCCTGAAACGTCCGCTGGCAGGTCTTTTTGATGGTTTCTTTTTTTTCCTTTTCCGGCAGAAAATCGAGAGTGTCTTCAATAATCCTGCGCAGTTTTGTAGTTGTATCCACGCGGTGTCCTTTGCGGATCTCATCGGTGATCGCTTTTGCAAGTTCCTCACAGTACGGCTCATCCGAATTTTCATAAAGCATTCCGGCAAGCTCGTCACGGCTGATCGTATCCAGACGCTCCGCCGCACTGATTCCTGCCTCCTGATTCAGCCGCAAATCAAGCGGTCCGTCCACTTTAAAGGAAAATCCGCGCTCCGGATTGTCGATCTGCATGGACGAAACGCCAAGATCTGCCAGAATAAAATCAAATCCACCCACTTCTTTTGCAATCTCATCGATCGTGCAGAAATTCTGCAGATGGATGGTCAGCATGTCCTCTCCGAATCCCTGCTCTGCCAGACGTTTTTTCGTCTTTGCCGATTCTACCGGGTCGACATCGGTCGCATGGATGTGTCCCTGCCCCTGCAGCTGCTCGAGCATGGCTTTCGTGTGACCTCCGTAGCCGAGTGTGGCATCAAAACCGGTCTGTCCCGGTTTGATCTGCAGGAAATCAAGAATTTCTTTTACCATAATGGAGATATGCATGCCTGCCGGGGTGTTGCCTTTCTGGATGACATGCGCGATGGTGTCTTTGTATTTTTCCGGCTGTAGTTCTTTATATTTTTCTTCAAATTTCTTCGGGTATTTTCCTTTATAATGCACACGGCGCTTGTGCGGGGTCTGGTTTTCGTTTTCCATTTTTTATTCCTTTCCTTTGCTGTTCAGGTACAGCTCTTTTTAACATTTGCCATCCAACACTTTATTTTTCAAATTTAAACCGTTTTTTATGAATACCGGTACAATTGTTTTTCTACCAGTTTACTTCCTTCATAAACAAGCCGGAGTGTAAAAAAGCGGTGCTCGTCTTCCTCGATCAGCAGTTTTAAAAAAATAGCATCTCCCTCCCAGGTCGGAAGCGCAAGCACTTCTTTTTTGTCCATCCACTGCAGATCGCCTTCATTGCACTCGATCAGCTCCCCGGTAAAACCATCCGCGGTAAACAGGCACATTTCTTCCGGCTCCGGCGCTTCATCACTGATGAATGTGATCAGCCCGCGGAACTGGTAGGAAGTCAGTGTCAGGCCGGTTTCTTCTTTTACTTCACGTAACAGGCAGTCCTCCGGTCCTTCCGTGCCTTCTGCATGTCCGCCTACACCAATCCACTTGTCTTTGTTGATGTCGTGCTGCTTTTTGGTGCGGTGGAGCATCAGGTATTTTCCGTCTTTTTCTATGTAACACAGGGTTGTCATTTTCATGGGATTTTCCTCGTTATTTCTCATATTTGTTCCATATGCTCCATGATAACAAAATTTGCCCCGTTTTTTCAATCGAACATTTCATATTTTGCCCCGTTTTTGATATATTTATTTTCTTTTTTTGCCCCGTTTTTAAATTCCAGCCGAGTTATGGTGCTCATTTGAGGTATTCTCCAATCCGGTCAATATTATAAAGCGGGGTATTTGTCATCCAGTCCTGCTCACGGAAATCCGACATGGAAGTCCGCACCGCATGCTTGGGATGATACTTCTCACAAAAAGCCCGCAGACTTTTTGCCCGCAGATTTTCCTCTGCTTTCACCTCTACCAGAATGACCGATCCGGGTGCCTGCAGCGTGAAATCAATTTCGCCTGTAGAATTTGCCGTTGTGTAATAATATGGTTCCACACCCAGTTCCGCTATCATCTGCTGCAGCACATACTGCTCCGTCAACGCCCCTTTAAACTCTGTAAAAATCCTGTTTCCATCAATGATAACGCTTGCATCCAGATCTGTCATGGCAAGCAGAAGCCCGACATCAAGCATATAAATTTTGAACGCATACAGATCCATGAAATCAACTTTCCCTACCGGAAAAGAAGTTCCCTTATAAAACGTTTCATTGTGCGTCCTCCCTGTCAGTGAAATTTATATGTAGCATTCCTTATTACTTTATATCATATTTCTTTATGGCAGAGCCGTCAACATTTTTAAGGACGTATTTGTGTTATGGTGCTACACTTTTCAGGACGTATTTATGTGATAGTGCTACACTTTTCTGGACGTTACTGTTTGCATAAATGTGGAAGGTTTTTGTTGCATCTCAGGCATTTAAATGCTATACTTGTCACAAAGCAAATACATATTTTTCCATAGCTTGGGCGGACAGTACCTGGCGAGCCGTCTATATCATATACTTTATTTTATCATTTCAAATTATCCCGGAAAGTCTTGCTTTTAAAATTCAACTTTATTTTAACTTAATTTTGTTATAAGCAGGATTTGTATTGATATGGGATGTGTTGTCATACAGATTCTGTGGCTTACACAAGGAGGAAACTGTATGGCAAACAAAGAATACAAAAGTGATGTGTTCAGCATGCTTCTTCAGGACAAGAAACGTGCAATGGAAATTTATAACGCGATTAATGGAACGGACTATGATGATCCAGAACTGGTTGAAATGACAACTTTGGATGACAAAAGCTTTTCGCTTACCGTACGGAATGATGCATCATTCATTCTTGATGCGAATCTGAGCCTGTATGAGCATCAGTCGACCTATTGCCCGAATATGCCACTGAGGGATCTGCTTTATTTTGCAAGCATTATACAAAAACAAATCAAAGCTCAGAAACGTGATATTTATGGTGGAAGAATCTTAAAGATTCCAGTGCCCCATTTTGTCGTGTTTTATAATGGAAAAGAAGATGCGCCGGATCAGTATGATCTCCGTCTTTCTGATGCATTTGAAAAAGAAACCAAGAATCCTGAGATAGAATTGGTCTGCCATGTTTACAATATTAACAATGGGAAAAATGTTCCATTGCTGTCAAAATGCCAGACATTGCGTGAATATATGTATTTTGTGGATATGGTGCGGAAAAATAATGAAATCAGTGGAAATCTGGAAGATGCCATTGAGAAAGCTATCAACCAGTGTATGGAAGAAAATGTGCTTAGGGATTTTCTGGCTCAACACAGGGAGGAGGTAATGCACGTGATGACATTAGACTATACATTTGAACGACGGCTGGAAATGCAGCGCGCCGAAGCAATTGAGGATGGCGAAAGGATCGGAAAAGAAATCGGGAAAGAGATCGGGAAAGAGATCGGGAAAGAAGAAAAATTGTCAGAGCAGATTCGTAAAAAAATTCAAAAAGGCAAACCTCTGGATCAGATTGCGGACGAATTGGAGGAAGTGCCGGAAACCATTCGTCCTTTATACGAAAAAATTAAGCAGGAAATGCTGCAATAAAATAAGGCAGTTTCCGAGGAGGAAATGAGTTTTTATCGTTCGTTAGCTGAATGATATGCTTATTTACAAAATTGAATATTGCTTACCTTCAAGTTTATTGTGTCAGGCACCAATTGTCCAATTGTTCTCTATTTCTATTGATGCAGCCACTTATGCGATGGTCGGATTTGTCACAGGTATACTACTCACAAAATATCTGCTTTGGTATGACGATAGAGTTAAGTAATTCTTAATATGAGGGGCTTACCTTGCCCCTCTATCCTTATTCTGTAACTACAATCATAGTTCTATTTTTCAATCCCAAGCACGGTATTGGCCTGCTCACCCTCCATATATTCAAATGTGATGGTATCTCCTACACCATAACGCACGATATCAAGGTAATCTACTACCGATACATCGTAAATATCGGAATCATTTTCGAGCAAAATATATTGGTGCGTATTTCCTTCTACCACTGCATCGGTGATTTTTGCAATCGTACCGGTTGCTTTCTTGACACTGTCGCTCTCTTTTGTTTCCGCATTGACACCATTTTGCTTCATCAGTTCCATATAGTTCTTTTCGCATTCACTGACAGAATCACCGGTTGCTACAATCTGATATTTCTGCACATTTACCATCGCATACATTTTTACCAGACCAGAATCATCCTTTAATGCAATGAAATAGGTCGGCTCATTTGTAATGTTTAATAACAGTGGGAAGGTTGCTGTATAGCCAAGGTTTTGCACCTTACCTTCCGCAGAGGACATCGCAGAATCTTCAATTGCGCCTTCTACCTGATAATATTTTGTCTCCATCGTTCTCTCATTCATCAGGACGAATCCAACGTTGGACTGATCACTTGTGATGGAGGTTACTCCGGTATAAACCCAGACATCATCATTCATTGCAAGGTAATTATAACCGTTCGTGGTGGTCAGACAATCCTTCTGTCCTAACACACTGTTGATAAATCCATGTTTTAAAGATCCATAATAATCATAAAGCTGTACCAATAAATCGGCAGAATAAACACGGTCTACCCAGCTTGGCACATCTTTTACCGCATAATCAGTGCACTCACCTGTCACAGCATTACAAAGCACAACTCTGCCGATGGTCTTACCTCCAAACAGACCAATCTTATAATCTGCAACACTGCAAATCCAGTAAGGCGTACCCTCCTCATCAATCTCAAAACTGATATCATCGAAAATATAGGTCGGATAACGAAATCTTAAATGACGCTTTAAGTTTCTATGAAAATGGTCATATGGCGTATATTTCATGCCTTCTGACAAACGAACCAGCTCCGTATCCTGCGTTGCCATATCAATCTTAATATAGGCTGGAATTCCTTCCTTCTGGTTCGTCAGCCACTTGATGGTATCCGCATAACGGAGCGGTGTCACACGGACCGGTTCCCCTTTGTAGTTAATCTGGGAATAAAGTTCACTGACTTCAAACTGCGACGCCATATCAACAAGACTACCCATCTTACGATTTCCCAGAATGGATGCTGAGTCACGATCTAACAGTGGAATCTGGTCATAAGAAATCTGTTTGATATCCTCGGTAAATTCCCCCTCTTCCACTTTTAAAAGTTTCTGATATTTTGCTGCATTGACAATCGGTGAGGACAAAATGGAGCCTGCCACATAAACCGCCAAAAACAGTAAAAAGACAATCACTCCAATCTTTAAACCTGTATATTCCTTAATAAAGGACAGTTCAATCTTGCTTTGTCCTGCTATCTTTGCCTTTCTTACAATATAAAGCACGAAAAGCACCGCCAAAATCAGAAAAATAAATTTCCAGGTTTCTGTTGCATGAATGTTAATTGCCGGAAGTGAAACATAATAAAAAATTGCAACAGCGATTACCACCAACAAAGCAATCACCAGTTTGACTTTCATCATTCCTTTCATCACGAATTCCCCTTTCGTTCGTTTGGTCGAAGCTGATATAAAAATTCTTCAAAACATACGCCATCTTGTTCCGGTATCAACAAGTTTATTGTGTCAGGCACCAATTGTTCCAATGTAAAACGTTTCATCGTGCGTCCTCCCTGTCAGTGGAATTTATATGCAGCATTTCTTATTGCTTTATATAATATTCCTTTATGGCAGAGCCGTCAACATTTTCAAGGACGTATTTGTGTTATGATGTTACACGTTTCAGGACGTATTTGTGTTGTCATATCACACGTTTCAGGATATGATTCTATCATGAAAGTAGGAACTATAAACTTACAAAGTTTCTGCTTTTGCAAATAACCGGTATGCTCTTGCAATTTTATTTTCTATGTTCTATGATAGGCAGTTAGAAAGACAGGGTGATTCTATGCAGATCAGTATTCTTTTAATGGAACAGATTTTTGAGCTTTTTCTCATGATTCTGATGGGATTTATTATTGTAAAGGCGGGAATTGTCAAGGAAGAAGACAGTAAGGTTTTATCCAAAATCGTACTGTACCTGATCATTCCATGCGTGATTATAAACGCTTTTCAGGTGGACTATACTAAAAAAACCGTAAATGGTCTTCTGATCGCGCTTGCTGCATCCGTATTGCTTCAGGTGGTTCTCCTGCTTGTCGTTTTCGTGATGGGAAAACTGTTTTCCTTAAATGAAGTGGAAACAGCTTCTATCTATTACTCCAACTCCGGCAATCTGATTGTTCCTATCGTGACATTCGTTCTGGGACAGAAATGGATACTTTACGGATGTGTCTTCATGAGCGTGCAGCTTATTTTCCTCTGGACACACTGCAAGAAAATCATAAGCCGTGAATCTTCCTATGACTGGAAGAAAATCATCCTTAACATCAATATGATTTCCATTGCCATTGGTGCCATTTTATTTTTCACCAGAATCCGGCTGCCGGAACTCATTACAAATACCATCTCCAGTGTTGGAAATATGATCGGGCCAGCCAGCATGATTGTAACCGGAATGCTTTTCGCCGGAATGGATTTAAAAGCAATTTTTGCAAATAAACGTGTATATTTCATATCGGCTCTCAGAATGCTTGTCATTCCTTTGATTGCACTGTTTCTCATAAAAATCAGCCATCTTGCCACACTGTCTGCAGATGCTCAAAAGATCATGCTCATTGTATTTCTCGCAGTAATCACCCCATCAGCATCCACCGTTACACAGATGTGCCAGGTGTACGGAAACGATGCACACTATGCCAGCGCAATCAACGTAGTGACCACGCTGTGTGCCATTGTGACCATGCCTTTTATGGTGCTGTTGTTTTCCTGTATTTAACGGTATATTTTCGTTTTTTTACAGCCAGCCCATTTTTCACACCAAATACTTCCATTCCGATCAGAACCGGTGCGCAAAGTATTGGCTGCACTTCCCACCGCCGCGTATCCAAGTGCCGCGCAGGCCATCGTTGGCAGTCCTGCCACACTTCCCACCACAAAACCAAGGGATACTCAATGGTGGAAATTGGATCTTCCTTTTCTTTGATGATTTTCCAGGTTCTTACATTCCTCTGGGACATATAGCATGGTTTCTTGATGATATGTCCCAGCCTTCTATTTGCCGGGACATATGCGAGTTTTCTTTTTTGATATGTCCCAGTTCTTCTATTTGACGGGACATATACAAAATCTCTTTCATTTTATGTCCCCTGATTCCTGTGAGACGGGATTTTTTCGAACATTTTTCTTCTATATGTCCCTTTCTCTTTGCCTTGTGGGACTTTTTCCAACTATTTTTCTCTATATGTCCCTTTCTCCCCACCTTGTGGGATTTTTCTGGCATTTTTTCCTTATATGTCCAAGTTCCTCCACCTTACAGGATTTTTCTGGCATTTTCCCCTATATGATCCATTTTCTCTCTGCAACACGTAAATTTGAAACTATCTTCCCGTTTTTCTCCAGTAATCCCCTCTCTTTTTTCTGCAATACCGGATAAAATCATACCATAAAAAGACAAGCACAGCCCCGATAACGATCGCTTTTACCACAAGCGGCATATGCCCGTCACCGAATCCAAACTCCACAATAAAAAAAACACTCAGTGCGATCCACAGTGCAAACCATACCCATCCAAACAGCTTCTGATTTTTGACCTTACAAAACAGAAACTGGAAAACCGGATCGCCACTCACTTTATAAAACTCGCTGTACTCCGAAAAATCACCGACAAGTTCCTCCAATTGCGCAAAGCTATGTCCCTTTTTCTCTTCTTCTTTTACATAGTTGAGGTAAAAATCAATATTTTCGCCATCGTAGGCATGATCTGCTGCAAGTTTCCGGCACAGGTCGATGGAACCCTGTATTTCCTGCTGCTTATTTAACAACTCCTGCAACTGCTGCCGGACAAGTTCCTCAGAAACTGCCGGATCATCCAGCATCGAGGCAATTTTTTCGATGGGCATATTCATTTTCCGATATAAAATGATCTGTTTTAACCGCCGAATATCCTGTTCACTGTAATTGCGGTATTTGCTCTGGTCATTCCGCTCCGGTTCGAGCAGCCCCTTTCTTTCATAAAAGCGGATATTGCTGATGGTTAATCCGGTCAGTTGTGCTGCCTGTCCTATTTTCATCTGTCCCGTTCCTCCTTCTATAATATTTGAAAATACAATTATCTCTTTCCCACCTCACGCCGTGCCTGGTCTGTAATTTCTTCTGGAAAATCCAGCAGTTCCATCAAATCTATGGCATTTGTTTTCCCGACGATCCCACGTCTGATTTTGTATGGAAAAACGATATCTTTTTCATGAACCTGACTGTCAAAATAATAAGTGTCGTATCGGTTTTTCAGGGCATACACCAGCTCCAGATCATGTGTGGCAATCAGGAGAAAGCCCTGTTTCTGTACCATGTAGGATAAAATGGCATTGGATGCCGCCAGACGCTCACGCGTGTTCGTCCCTTTTAAAATCTCGTCAATCACAAACAACATGGGCTCACCCGTTTCCAATTCATCGAGCATGCGCTTTAAATATTTAATTTCACGCATGTAATAACTCTCTCCCTGCAGCACATCATCCCGAAGTGCCATCGAGGTCATCACCTGTATTGCAGGCATTTTCATATTTTTTGCAACACAGGTATTGATCGTCTGTGCCAGAATCACATTGATGGCAACCGCTTTCATAAATGTCGATTTGCCAGATGCATTTGCCCCGGTCAGTACCACACCTTTTTTCAGGACAAAATCATTCGGAATTGCATCTGCCATAAGAGGATGACGGATTTTCTCCACACTGATTGCGCCATCACTCTGCAATGACGGACAGCACCATTGCGGCAGGCTTTTCCGAAAGGATGCGATCGCAATCTCCATATCGATTTCTCCTGCAAATGTATACAGTTGCATCGTCTCTTTTTTGCACGCGCGCAAAGTTTTTTGAATACGGTAAAATGCGACAACATCATGCAGCGTAATTCCCGCAATATAATCCCAGAGGATCCCCGTCACATCCCCGGATATGCTCTGGTATTTTCGGGTCTGCCAGCGCAGCATCCGGTGGGATAATTTTTGAGTTTTCTCCAATGCATGCAAAATTTCCGGTCTGTCCGGTTCCAGTTTTTTTACAATCCAGTTGCAAAAATCAAAAAGTTCTTTCAAACTGGATACCATAAACAAATTTCCCTCATATTTGCATTTTGTATGCAGATAAATAAGCAGATTGACTACCGCCACAACAAGAAAACCAGTTGCCCACAAATTACTTCGCAGCAAAATTGCACCGATCAGGCAAAAAGCCAGCAGTCCCTGCAAAAAATACAATATTGCACCGGGAATGACCAGTGGGTTAATTTCTTCCGTCAGGAAAAACGGCAGATAACAGCTTTCTTTCTGCTTGCCGATACGCATGAGTTTTTCTTCTATCTCTGTGCGTATGGATTCCCGGCGCGAAAAAAACGAAATCCTCTTTTCCATATCCTCACAGGACTGCCGTGTCTGCATATTGTGCAGGCGATGGTACAGAATCTGCTCTCCCATATACGTCCGGGTATGATTGATCCGCGCAAATACACGATCCATCTCCAGGTCATTCCACGTAACGGTATCCACGCTTCCTGCACTTTGCCATTCTTCCTTCTTTACGTCCTGCACCACCAGCTCTTCATACATACGGATTTCGCGCATGCGCTTCTCCAGTGATTCCCACGCTTCCAGCTCCATTGGATTTTTCCCGAATTGTGCTTTTATTCTGTTTCTTCTTTTTTGCTTTTTTCCAATCACCCAGTTCATGATTTCCACCTCAATTTTTAAATTCTGGCAGAACTATAAACCATGAACCAGGGTGAGAGTCAAGGGATTTTTACCAAAAAGACCGTTTCTGTGCCGTATAAATGCAGCGGTTGCCATTGACCAGAAATGCCACCAGGCAGACCGCAAAAAATGCAAGCCCATTTTCCACACCAAATACTTCCATTCCGATCAGAACCGGAGCCAGCAAAGTATTGGTTGCACTTCCAAACACTGCCGCGTATCCAAGTGCCGCGCAGACCATCGGTGGCAGCCCTGCCAGGCTTCCCAGCACAAAACCAAGCGATGCACCGATGGAAAAAAGCGGTGTCACCTCTCCGCCCTGAAACCCGATCGACAAAGTCAGTACCGTAAAGAGCAGCTTCAAAATCCAGTCAAACGTATACAGTTCTCCTCCGGAAAATGCCTGCGCGATCAGATTAGTTCCAAGTCCGCAGTACCGTCCGTTCCACATCAGAAAAAGAAACACCGCCAGTGGGATCGACACAAAGCCGATTCTCTTGTATGGATTTTCCAGTACGTTTCCCATAAACTGTTTTACTTTTTGCAAAAGCACCGCAAACAGCCGTCCCGTCAGACCGAACAAGATTCCAAAAAGAATCAGATACGTCACCGTCTTTGTGTCCGTCAATGACAGGGTCTGCGAAAGAAGAACCGAAAATTTTTCCAGCCCCAGCGCATGCGAAGTTGCAGATGCCGTAAAAGACGCAATTGCCGCAGGAAGCAATGCGGAATATGCCATACTTCCACTCACCACTACTTCCATCGCAAAAAAGACTGCTGCAAACGGAGTCTGAAAGAGGCCTCCAAATCCGGCTGCCATTCCCGCAATCAATACTATCCTGCCGTTGTCCGGGAAGTGGAATCTGCGGGCAAACGCATGGGAAAGTGTAGCACCGATCTGCACGGCAACGCCCTCGCGCCCCGCACTTCCGCCAAACAGATGTGTGATCCATGTACCGGCCATGACAAGTGGGATGAGTGCCAGTGGAATCGACTCCCGCTTTCCCTGCCCGGCTTCCATGACAAGCGTCATTCCTTTTGCCGCCGTCTCATTGAAATGCCGGTATAACCAGACGATCCCAAGCCCTGCCAGCGGCAGAAACGGCAGCAATACAACTACATGCGCCGAACGAAAATCTGTAATAAAAAGTAAAACACGACCAAATACCGCGTCAATGGCACCAATTGCAATGCCAAGGAACAGCGCAGATAGCGCATACAAAAATGTTTCTTTTGCTTTTTTCTTTAATCCCTGTAAATCATGTGACGGATTCATGGTTTTCCTCTTCTTTCATAATCCCTTTTTCGTCTCTTACATGCGACATATGAACAATTGATTTACTGCTACATCCATCCTGCATCAATCCTTCCCCTGCACATCCTCAAAATCTTACAGCAAATAAAAAAGCCGATGGTCTCTGCGATCAAACAATCGTAGAAGTCATCAGCTTATCGTTCAGCAGTTCAGGGAAATTCCCTTGGGAGAACTTCATTCCCATTGACAGATTACTCCTTTTCCCATAAAAAATCAAGAAAAAAAATTTTGGACCACATGTTACAATCTGCTGCTTTTGTAACTTACATCCCGGATTTTTCATTGCTACAATAAGGGTATCATGAATGTATGCAAAGGAGACGATTACAACTATGGCAAACAGAATTATGTTAAATGAAACATCTTATCACGGCGCAGGTGCAATTCAGGAGATTGCAACCGAGGCAAAAGCGCACGGATTCCAGAAAGCTTTTGTCTGCTCTGATCCTGACCTGATCAAGTTTGGTGTAACAAAAAAGGTAACAGATGTACTGGACAAGAATGGTCTTGTGTATGAGATTTATTCCGATATCAAACCAAATCCAACCATCCAGAATGTCCAGCACGGTGTACAGGCATTCAAGGATTCCGGTGCCGACTACCTCATTGCAATCGGCGGCGGCTCTTCCATGGATACTTCCAAAGCCATCGGTATCATCATTGCCAATCCGGAATTTGAAGATGTGCGCAGCCTTGAGGGCGTAGCTCCGACCAAAAAACCATGTGTACCGATCATCGCTGTTCCGACCACCGCTGGTACTGCGGCAGAAGTTACCATCAACTACGTCATTACCGATGTGGAAAAGAAGCGTAAATTTGTATGTGTTGACCCACACGATATGCCAATTATCGCAATCGTAGATCCTGAGATGATGTCTTCCATGCCAAAGGGACTTACTGCTTCTACCGGTATGGATGCCCTGACACACGCCATCGAAGGATACACTACAAAAGCAGCCTGGGAAATGACAGATATGTTCCACCTCAAAGCCATTGAGCTGATCTCCAAATCCCTGCGCAGTGCCGTTGCAAACGAAAAAGAGGGACGCGAAGGCATGGCTCTCGGCGAGTATATCGCAGGTATGGGATTTTCCAATGTCGGACTTGGAATCGCACATTCCATGGCACACACACTCGGTGCTGTCTATGACACCCCACACGGTGTTGCCTGTGCAATGATGCTCCCAATCGTTATGGAATACAATGCCGACTGCACCGGTGAAAAATACCGCGAGATTGCACGCGCCATGGGTGTCAAGGGTGTCGATGAAATGTCTGTGGACGAATACCGCAAGGCAGCGATTGATGCCGTACAGCAGCTTTCCGTCGATGTCGGAATTCCGACCAAACTGGAAGCACTGAAGGAAGAAGACTTACAGTTCCTTGCAGAATCCGCACATGCCGATGCCTGCGCACCTGGAAATCCAAAAGATGCCAGTGTGGAAGATCTGAAAGCTCTGTTCCGTAAACTGATGTAATTTCTTGCAATTCAATATAAAGTAGACTGTAAAAAGTCACTGATGAAAAAAACGCCAGTTCCGGCAAATACCGGTTCTGGCGTTTTAAATTATAGACAAAGTGGAAGCATTTTACAGCTTCTTTCTATATTAATCCCAGTTTTTGAAATACTTCCCTCAGCCGCACAGGCATGGATTCGGTCAGCGCATGTGCCAGCTCTTCTGGCGTACTTTTCCGATACCCGAGCACCCACTGCACCGTCATATAAACCGAACCAAGGCAATACATTTCCAGTTCAAACTGCAATTCGGTGGAAATCTTTCTTCCTGTCCGGCTTTCGATCTGCTTTGTGTAAAACTCCTGAATCAGTTCAAAATCATGATCTCTCAGGCAATTCTGCTGATCATTTTTGAATGCCGCCCGAAAAAACAACTGCTCCATCTGAATGTATTCAAATTTGTTGACAAGGCTCTCGTAGACGGTTCTTCCTTCCCCCATGTGCTCAAATGATTCCAGCAAAATCTTATCAAAATACCAGTTGATCAGATCATATTTATCCTGAAAATTCCGATAAAATGTCTGACGCGTCAACCCACAGGTTTCTACAATTTCTTTTACGGTTATTTTTTCTACCGGTGCAGTGCGCATACATTCTTTCATGGCATTTGCCAGTTTGTAGCGCACACCGTCATTCTGCTTTTGTGGTTCCATGTTTCCCCCAGTCTGGCAAGTTTCTCTTTTGGTTTATTATTGTCTATTATACTATATCTGCATAATTTTTTCATCTGTTCGTTTTCTTTTAAATTGCTTTTAAATTGCTGTTTAACTGCGTGGTCTGGGGTCTTTGGGGTTTGGCAGGAGGGACGGATTTGCGGGGATTGTTCTAAATATAAGTTTTTTCAATGCGACGGAAGAAGGGGGGACATTCTCTTTCTACAGAAAAATTTGCAAGTTAGCGCCGATATTGATTTCAGGTAAGTTTGACAAATATTTTACTTTTATGCCATTAGCGTTATGTGATGGAACTACGGCGCAGTTGCAAATTTATTCTTCCGAAAGAAATGTCCCCCTTCTTCCTGTTGGCTGGAGATAATATAATTGAGAAACATATTTCCGCAAATCCTGTCTGTGGAACAAATATAAGGGCACCAGAACTTGCAGTTAAAGGCGCTCCCGGAAGGAAATGCATACAATGAGTGTTTACAGTAAAGTGATAAATGTTTGGGAAGCTTGACTTGCTAATAAGTGGAAATTTCATTGCCGGTATTTTGTGAAACAATCGTTCTATTGAAGCCTTTATATGATCGGGCATTATAAACTTATAAATAAAGGATGGGTTCTATATAATTAAAATTCATAGGAAAAATGCCATCGTGGTATCTATGCCAATAACATTCACGTAAAAGATACCATTGCGGTACCTATACCAATAAAATTCAGTAAAAAATTCCACTGTGGTATCTATCCCAATAAATTTCATGTAAAAGATACCATTGCGGTACCTATACCAATAAAATTCAATAAAAAATTCCATCGTGGTATCTATCCCAATAAATTTCATGTAAAAGATACCATTATGGTACCTACACGCTGAAAATTTAACATTCAGATACCGGAAAGTCTCTATAGATCAAAAATTGCTTCTCCAGATACCACTTTTTCTAAAAAAACGGTATCTGGAAAGGCAATTTTTACTATATAGGTAACATTTCCTGATTTCAAGCATTAAAATTTCGAAAAACCGTCACCTAAAACTTTAATTTTTCATCTATAGATACCCGGCCTTATCATCAAGTGATTTAACAGGGTATTTTTATGTTTATTCCAGTTCATGGGATTCGTAGCTCCTTTTGAGGCGTTCCCTTAACTGCAAGTTCTGGTGCCTTTATGTTTGTTCCACAGACAGGATTTGCGGGCATCATTCTTTTACTTATAGTTTTCCAATCCACAGGAAGAAGGGGGACATTTCTTTCGGAAGAACAAATTTGCAACTTGCTCTGGCACTCACAACCCATAGTGAATTGCGTAAACTGAAAAACTCTACTCCACGTACCTGAAACCAACGCCAGAGCTAACTTGTAAATTTTTCTGGAGAAAGAGAATGTCCCCCTTCTTCCGTCGCATCGAAAAAACTTATATTTAGAACAATCCCCGCAAAT
>OHUN01000791.1_pt1 | contig 17393 bp, 7 predicted proteins | sample 1579211 | NCBI WGS metagenome assembly OHUN01 (sample SAMEA3879560, study PRJEB24766) | human gut metagenome | biome: human-associated habitat; feature: feces | place: USA | collected 1985/1987
ATTGCAATCTTGGTCAGCTTGAGACCTTGCAAGAAACCATCGAAGAAGACGAAATCAAGGCTTTCACAGCGGTTATTGTGGACAGTCTTGAGGGGCTTGAGGAATTGATGGTTATTAAAGAGTATTTGATTCCTCACACTATTTTCTTTGATCAAACGATTGAAGTGACAGATGAGAGACTTGCTCAGTTTATCAAGGAAGTCTGCGCTGTTCCAAGTGATTTTTCAAATCATGTTCAGTTTCTCTTTACCCTTTCCAAAGCGCTCTTTTCAGGGCAATACGGGGATAAGATGTTTCCATTCACTACCCAAGTTAACCCCAATTTTAGTGGCCAAGTGACCTACCATGGTTATGAAAATGTCATTTTAAACGGCGACTACGGTCAAGAATTTACTCCTGTCCTGGACTGGACCTATAATGTCAGAGCCAGCAAGGAAAACCCAATTGAGCTTTGGTTGGAGTTTGAAAAAGAAGATACCTGTGAGTGTCGCTTGATTCTCAATCTTCTGCCAGAAGGTTCGGTAGCAGGCATTTTCAAGACCTACATCATTTCAGAAGAAGAAATGCGCAAAGAAGCCATTGTTCTTGATGAGGACAGGATTTTCCTTTTGTCAGCTAGTCTTGAAATGAAGGGCAGAGGTCAGATTACTATTGGTGGGCTCCACCAACGTTTGACGCGTTTTCAATTTGGAAAGTTTGTACTTGGAGGTGGTATTCTCCACGACAGAAAGCGTCAAGAAATCAACTATTTCTTTTATCCTGGGGATTTCAAGCCACCTTTGTCTGTTTACTTCTCAGGTTTCCGTCCTGCCGAAGGTTTCGAAGGTTTCGGAATGATGAAGGGGATGGGAACGCCATTCTTGCTCTTTTCAGACCCTCGTCTCCAAGGGGGAGCCTTCTACATGGGAACCGAAGAGCTTGAAAATAGTATCAAGGACACCATCCAACATTACTTGGACTATCTAGGTTTTGACAATAGTCAACTCATTCTCTCTGGAATGTCCATGGGAACCTTCCCATCTATGTACTATGGTGCGGACTTTGAACCTCATGCCATCATTATGTCTAAACCCCTAGCCAATGTTGGAACTATCGGTAATCGTGCTAGACTTTTGGCACCAGAGGTCTTTCCAACAGGAATTGATGTCTTGCATTTGCAGACAGGACGCTTGGATAATGAGGGTGTTGAGGCCCTTAATCAGAAGTTCTGGAATAAGTTTGAAAAAGCAGATTTTTCAAACACGACCTTTGGTCTTTCTTACATGAAAGACGAGGATATGGATCCGACGGCCTATGAGGATATTACCAAGTCCCTCTATTATTCAGGGGCTAAGATTCTCAGTAAGGGAACGTCAGGTCGACACAACGATGATTCATATACGGCGACAACTTGGTTTGTCAATTTTTACCGTATGATTTTAGAAAATGATTTTGGAAGGAAGGAGTAAGAATGTTCAGAAACAAGAAATTAGAAATCTTGTGGGGCTTAAACCACAAAGCTTACATGTATGGCTCAAAAATTGTTAAACGCCAAGATGGTTCTGTGCAATTTTACAATCCTTTGGTGCCATCAGGAACGGAAATTCAGTCTTGGGTGGCCATCCAAAACTATCAAGCTGGTCGTACCCAGCCTGCTCTCCCACTTTTGAAAAAGGGGCATAGCTACGACTTGACGGCCAATCTCGAAGCCGTCCCAACTGGCTCAGTCTTTTTGAAAGTCAGCTTTTTGGACCGTTATGGCAATGAAATCAAACAGCTTATTGAAAAAAGTACCCACATGACCTTTATTTACCCTCATGAGGCTTATACCTATCGTATTTCCCTCTTGAGTGCTGGGGTCAAAGAGCTGGATTTCTACAGCTTAAAACTGGAAGAAACAGGAGAAGAACATGTTTAAACAACTGAATCCTATTCTCCCTGTTAAGGAGATTCTCAAGGAAATCAACGGCCTAGCCGATGAAATCGCCGGTCTGAGCAACCTTGAGTTGAAAAATAAAACGCAGGAATTTAAGGAGCGTTTAGCCCAAGGAGAAAGCTTGGACGACCTCCTGCCAGAAGCCTTTGCGGTTGTTCGTGAAGCGGATAAGCGCGTGCTAGGCATGTTCCCTTATGATGTTCAGGTCATGGGAGGCATTGTCATGCACCAGGGCCATATTGCTGAGATGAATACGGGTGAGGGGAAGACTCTGACGGCAACCATGCCAGTCTACCTTAATGCCTTGTCAGGTGAAGGGGCCATCCTCGTTACGACCAATGAATACTTGGCTATCCGTGACGCCGAAGAAATGGGTCAGGTCTATGAGTTCCTAGGTTTGACGATTGGTGTGCCTTGTGTGGAAGGCAGTAATGAGATGGAACCAGCTGAAAAGCGTGCCATCTATCAATCAGATATCGTTTACACGACTAATGCCAGTCTAGGTTTTGACTATTTGATTGATAACCTTGCTTCTAACCAAGACGGGAAATACATGCGTCCTTTTAACTATGCTATCGTCGATGAGGTAGACTCAGTCCTTCTTGATAGTGCCCAGACGCCCTTGATTATTTCCGGTGCGCCCCGTGTTCAGTCCAACTACTATGGAATGATGGATACGCTTATGACCACCTTGGTCGAGGGTGAAGACTACATCTTCAAAGAGGAAAAAGGTGAAGTTTGGTTGACCACTAAGGGTGCCAAGGCTGCTGAAAACTATCTTGGTATTGGTAACCTCTACGATGAAGTAAATAGCACCTTTGCCCGTCATTTGCTCTTTTCACTTCGTGCCCACTTGCTCTATAAAAAGGACAAGGATTACATCATTCGTGATGGTAAGAAAGGGCCTGAAGTGGTCCTTCTTGATAAATCGACAGGTCGTCTCTTGGAATTGACTAAGCTCCAAGGGGGACTCCACCAAGCTATCGAAGCCAAAGAATTAGTGGCCTTGTCACAAGAAACCAGAGCCATGGCTTCCATTACCTACCAAAGTCTCTTTAAAAAATTCAAGAAAATTTCAGGGATGACTGGTACTGGTAAGGTTGCGGAAAAAGAATTTCTCGATACCTATGGTATGAAGGTCATTCAAATTCCAACCAACCGTAAGAAACAACGTATCGACTATCCAGATAAGATTTATGCGACTCTGCCAGAGAAGGTCTTTGCTTCTTTAGAGTATGTTAAGCATTATCATGAAAAAGGCAATCCTATCTTGATTTTCGTTGGTTCGGTGGAAATGTCAGAGCTTTATTCTTCTCTGCTTTTGCGTGAAGGAATTGCTCATAATCTCTTGAATGCCAACAATGCACCACGTGAGGCAGAGATGATCGCCGAGTCTGGACAAATGGGTGCCGTGACAGTTGCGACTTCAATGGCTGGACGTGGAACAGATATCAAGCTCGGCAAGGGCGTAGCTGAACTGGGTGGATTGGTCGTAATCGGTACGGAACGTATGGAAAGTCAACGTATTGACTTGCAAATTCGTGGCCGTTCTGGACGTCAGGGTGATCCTGGTATGTCTAAATTCTTCGTCTCACTTGAAGATGACGTGATTAAGAAATACGGTCCATCGTGGGTTCACCGTATCTACAAAGAATATGCTATTAATGATCACATTGAGCCTAAGGAACTGACAGGTCGCAAGTATCGTAAATTGGTTGAAAAAGCCCAAGAAGCTAGTGAGAGTTCTGGTCGTACCTCACGTCGTCAAACGCTTGAATTTGCAGAAAGTATGAACATCCAACGTGAGATGATTTACGCACAACGTGACCGTCTCATCTACCACAATCAAGGTTTGGACACTGTTATCGACGAGGTTCTTGACGATTTCATCGACCAAGCTATGACTGAGGAAGATTTCTCAAAAGCGGAAAATCTTTACCATTTCATCTTGCGTAATATCAGCTTCCGAATCAATGAAATTCCTAAGGATTTAGACCTCAACAATCGTGAGCAAGTCTTGGAACTCATCTACCAGTTTGCCTATCGTGAACTTGATGCTAAGAAGCAGGAGTTGAAAACCAAGGAACTTAACGAGTATTTCCAACGCCTATCCATGCTGAAGGCTGTGGATGACAACTGGGTAGAGCAGGTAGACTATCTGCAACAACTCCAAATGGCTATCGGTAGCCAGCAACTCAGTCAAAAGAACCCTATTGTCGAATATTACCAAGAGGCATACAAGGGCTTCGAAGCCATGAAACGTCAAATCAGAAAGGATATGGTTCGTAATCTTCTCCTTAGTCAGGTGCAAGTCACTAAAAAAGGAGATATCATCAGCCATTTCCCATAAAATAAGGAAATTATGACAGTATATAACATTAATTTAGGCATAGGGTGGGCCAGCAGTGGTGTCGAATATGCTCAGGCCTATCGTGCTAAGATTTTCAAGGAAATGGGGCAAGAAGCAAAATTTGTTTTTATGGACCTCATCCTTGGGGATAATATCGAGCATATGACTAGCAAGATTGGTTTTTCAGACGATGAAATCATCTGGCTCCATAACTATTTTACAGATATCAAGATTGCGCCATCGACCATTAGCCTAGCAGAAATCGAGACCATCTTACCTGCCAATCCTGAGCGCAAGGAAGTTGCTGGTCGTCTCATTCGTTACCATTATCCACAGGATGATATGGTAGTAGCATGTAACCTTCGTGTGATGGACGAAGATGCAGTGGAAACAGTCAGCTACTTTGTCAATGACAAGCTCTTGCGCAAGGATTTTTACTCTTACACCCGTTACTGCAGTGAGTATTTTGCGCCTAAGGACAATCAAGCCAAGGTTTACCAACGTCGTTTTTATAACGAAGATGGGTCTACAGCCTATGACATGATTGTCGGAGACAATAATCAGGATATCTATCGTTTTCCTGATCAGGTTCTTTATGGTAAGCAAGAATTCCTTCGCTATTTCTTCAAACGTCTGGCCCTAACTAAGGATGATGTGGTCATCTTGGACCGTGAAACAGGTATTGGTCAGTTGGTCTTTGAAGAAGCGCAGGCTGCTCGCCTAGGTGTAGTGGTTCACGCTGAGCATTTTAGTGTCAATCAAACTGATGGCAACTATATTCTCTGGAATAACTATTACGAGTACCAGTTTACCAATGCGGACAAGGTTGATTTCTTTATCGTGGCGACAGATTGTCAGAGGGAAATTCTTCAAGAACAGTTCCGTCACTATACCAACCATGATCCAAAAATCTACACCATTCCAGTGGGAAGCTTGACTAAATTAGTCGGACAGAACAAGACACGTAAGCCGTTCTCAATGATTACGGCCTCACGATTGGCTCAGGAAAAACACATTGACTGGTTGGTTCGTGCGGTTATCGAGGTTCATAAGACTCTGCCAGATATCACTTTTGATATCTACGGTAGTGGTAGTATGGATGCCAAGTTGCGTGAGATTATTGCCGAAGGGCAAGCAGGAGAATACATTCGTCTCATGGGACACGCTGACTTGACCGATATTTATAGCCAGTATGAGGTATATTTGACAGCTTCAACCAGTGAAGGTTTTGGCCTTACTCTCATGGAGGCGGTTGGTTCAGGTCTTCCGATGATTGGATTTGATGTGCCTTACGGAAATCAAACCTTTATCCAAGATGGAGTTAACGGTTATCTCCTCCCCGTTGCTGAAAATCATGTCGTGGATGTTATCACCAAGTCCTATAAGGATGTCATTGTTCGTCTCTACGAAGAAGGTAATATCGAGGCCATGCGCCAAAAATCTTACGACCTTGCCAAAGGCTTCTTGACTAGTCAAGTCAAGGCAACTTGGAAACAGTTACTTGAGGAGGTACGCTCATGATATTCTTATGTGATTACTATAATCAAGCCAGTAAGGATTTGGCTTACTCTCTTCAGGCAGCAGGCTACGATGCTACAACAGTTGTCATCAATCCAGATGGATTCCTCCCTCAAGGAGCTCTCTCTCCTTTCACCTATTATGTGGAAGCAGTAGAGGAAACTGGCAAGCCACGCTTTTTCAACCAAGTTCCTGTGCCAGCCTTTTGGGAAATTTCAGGGAACAATCAGATGGCGCGTGTGTCTAATCTTACCGAAGAACGTGCCCGCATCACCTACCCAGAAGGTAGCAAGGCTCGTATCGTTAAAAGTGTCGAATGGTTAGACAAGTCAGGAAAGATTCGCCAAGTGGACCACTATAACAAATACGGATTTTGCTTTGCCAAAACCACTCATGATGAGAACGGTCAGGCAGTCTTTACCAGCTACCAAACCAAAGAAGGCGACGAACGTATCTTGGAAAATCATCTCACCAGTGATATTCTCTTGACTCTACCAGGACAAGCCCTTCGTCGTTTCGCCAACCGTACCGAATTTGTTAAAGCCTTCCTAGCTCAGGTCTTTGGTGATATCGATCACATTATCTTTAATAGCTTGGCAACACCTTTCGTCGTCTCATGGACTATGCAAAATAAGGGTGCCACTGATGTCCTTGTCTGGCAAGAGCCACTGGGTGATATCCTACCAGGCAATATGAATGGTATCTTAGAGGATAATTCAGCCAGAGCCAATGCCATCATTATTCCTGATAAGGCGACTTATGAAAAAGCCTTGCCCTTGGTGCCTGAGGATAAAAAACATAAGGTCTTGTCACTTGGCTATGCCTATGACTTCAAGGAAAATCATGGCAAACCTCGTAATGCCTTTATTGCAACCAATTCAGACCAAATTGAGCGTTTAGAAGCCTTGGTTGAGTCACTCCCTGATGTGACCTTCCAGATTGCGGCAGTCACTGAGATGTCCCCAAGATTGCTCTCAATGATGCGTTATTCAAACGTTGTGCTCCATCCAAACGCTAGTCACAAGCAGTTGGACAAGCTCTATCAAGAGTCTGACCTCTATTTGGACATTAACCATCATAATGAATTGTATAAGGCGACGCGAACTGCCTTTGAACACCAATTATTGATTCTGGCCTTTTCAGAAACAGCTCATGGACCTGTCTATACAGCACCAGAGCATATCTATGCCAGTCAGAACTATCCAGCTATGGTTGCCAAGATTAAGCAGGTCCTAAGCGACAATCAAGCCATGCAAGAGGCCATGCAAGCTCAAGAAGCTCAAGCCAATACTCTGACTGCTTCTGAGTTGGCCGACCGCTTACAATCACTTTTAGGAGGAAATCATGTCTAAAAAAGATTTATTCTACGGTGACGTTGAAGGCCGTATGGAAGAACTCAAGCAAAAGCCTATCACAAAAGAAAAAGAAACCAGAGGAGAGAAAATCAACAAGAGCTTTTCAATCATGCTCGGACTTGTTATTATCATCGGTTTGATTTTCACCCTTATTGGTTTGTTGAGGTAGTCTTATGATGTTAGTATTTATGGTTCTAGCAGTGATTCTTTCGGTTGCCCTTATCGTCTTAGTGACCATCCAACCGCGTCAAACGCAGATTTTCTCAACGGATGCCACTAGTAATATCGGTAAACCAAGTTATTGGGCTAGCCAACCGATTCGAAAAATGTTGACCTTGGCTATCAGCATAGCCCTCTTTATCCTCTTACTTATTTTTATGATTGTTTCTTATAAGTAGAGGACTTCCTATCATATAATAGAAAGAAGTATGTCATGCGCGTACATTTTACAAATTTATTTGGCCAGTCCTCACGCAGTGTGGCCTTGATTGCCCAAAATGATACCATGAAGATTGCCAGAGAGCTTGGTGCTAATGAACTAGGAATTTATTTCTATGATAGTAGTCAAGAGCCAGATGGAGAGCTTAATTCCCGCTTTGATGGGATTGTAGCAGGACTAAGTGTTGGAGACATTGTTTTCTTCCAGTCCCCATCATGGAATGGTAGTGAGTGGGACAGCCGATTGCTCCGTAAATTCAAAGCTGTTAATGCTAAGACCGTTATGTTTATCCATGACGTCCCACCTCTCATGTTTGATAGTAACTACTATCTCATGTCTTCTTATATTGACATGTACAATCTCTGTGATGTCGTCGTTGTTCCATCTGAAAAGATGCGTGATCGACTAATTGAGGAAGGACTAACAGTTGAGAAGATTATCATCCAAAAACTTTGGGACTTACCTCATAGTCTGGACTTGCACCAGCCTGCTTTCCAAAAGAAAATGATTTTTGCCGGAAACCCAACACGTTTCCCACATATCTTAGACTGGAAACAAACGACCCCTCTCCACGTCTACGCAGATAAACAAGAGGATAAGGATTATTCCAAAGTCCACCTCGAAGGCTGGCGAAATAAACATGAGCTTTTGCTAGAACTATCTAAGGGAGGATTTGGTCTGGTCTGGGGGAATTCGGAAAGACCAGAGGACGAGCTTGACTACTATAAGATGAACATCTCTTATAAACTCTCTACTTACTTAGCCGCAGGTCTCCCAGTTGTTGTACCTGACTACCTCTCAAATGCAGACTATATCAAAGAACATGGTCTAGGCTTCGTCGTTTCAAGTCTGGAAGAAGCAGACCGTTGCGTTCAAGAATGTACCGAGGAGCAGTATGCACAGATGGTGGCTAATGCTCGCCACACAGCCTATCTCATTAGTAACGGTTACTTCACGAAGAAACTTTTTATCGATGCTATCATGGCATTAAGCTAATAGAAAAAGGATTATCGAAAGGTAATTCTTTTTTTTTTGTGATAAATCTGAGCATAAATCTTGACTTTTTATAAATTATTCAAATCATTTTCACTTTAGACTTAAGGATTTAAGGAAGACCTGTCTCTAATTAGGATTAATGTTAAAAAACAGTCAACAATAGCCTAACAGATGTAAAGAATTCGCCTAAAAAAATTGATTGTAATTGTGTGACAATTTATCAAAAATGGAATTGTTGGATAATTTTAAACCGAACGATAGTCAGCTTAAAAATGAGAATAATAGAAACAAATAGCATAAAATAGGGGTGTTCAACCGTTTGCACATAAAAATAAGAGTAATTGTTTATAGTAATCAGAAAATTCAGAATTGCGAAAACCTTACATTTTTTTGAAGAAAATGAGATAAAAAAGAACAATTTTTAGTCAACTTGTTTTATAATATAAAATGTAATTTCCAGATTAGGAAATAACTCATATTTTTTAGGAGGTAAATATGTTTTTTAGACGTAACGAAGGTGAATTCCGCGAAACAGATCGCGTGACTCGCTTCAAACTTATCAAATCGGGTAAAAACTGGCTTCGTGCTGCAACATCTAACTTTGGACTTTTCAAAGTTGTTAAAGGTGGCGCAGATGCTCCGTCAGTATCAGTTCAAAATGTAGAAGAAAAATCTTCTCTTCTTTCAGGTACAACTCTTCTTAAAGGGATTGCAGCGGCGGGAGCAGTGGCTGGAGGCGCAGTGGCAACTTATACAGCCCAAGCGGAAGAAACGACAACTCCAGCTTTGGAAAGCCAAGTAACTGCTAATCAAGATGTGGCAGTCAACTCTGAGTCAGTTGTATTGAGTGCGGCGCCAGCTTCAGAAGCTTCAGCAGTAGCATCAACTAGCCAAGAGTCTACAAGCTCTTCAGTTGACGCTCAAGCAAGCACAGATGCTTCAGTTTCAGTATCACAATCTGTATCAGCAGAATTGTCACAAGCTATCTCAGAATCTGTATCACTTAGCAAAGTGAACTCAACATCTGAAAGCCAATCACACACTGAAAGCAACAGTGGTTCAAACTCAGAATCATCTTCAGCTTCAGAATCAGCAACTTCAACAGCTGCAACTGCATCAGAAACAGCTACTCAAGAAGATGAAAAAACTATCTTGGATCAAAACGTTTCAGAAGCAGAATTGCTTGTAGGTATCGCTAAAGATTACCAAGCTAAGTTGACTGATACATCTGCTAAAGCTGAAATCCAAACTGCTATCGCAACAGTTCAAGAAGAAGTTGCTAAATCAACTACATTGCTTGCTGCATCAGCAACAAACGCTGCTTACGCAGAACAACGTGAGCGCCTTGGTAACGCTGTTGACAACATGATGACTAAGATCACTGACAACGGCTTCACAGGTAACTCAGTAGTTAACGGCGTTGCTGCAGTGACAGCTCAATTGGATGCTATTTCTACATCAAACACACTTGCAGCAAATGTTAAAGTTAGCCCAAGTATGGATGATGCTAATGGAGCATCAATTTCTGACCCAACGTGGACAAATCCAAACTATAAACTAGATCCAGATGCTAGTCGCTTCACATACTCAATCTGGGATCTTCAAAACTGGGAAGGCCCTGCTTCTCAAGGTGGTGTTACATATAGTAACGGTGGATACTATGTGACATTCTCAGTTGACCGCTCTACTGTGGGTACAACTAATACACCTACTGTACATGCTCGTTTGGTAGATAAGTCAACAGGTAACGAAGTTGAAACTTTGGATATGACTGCAGGTTCAACTTATAAATTCAATACATTGGTAAACGCTAATTCAACGTATACACCACAATTTGAATATACTACTGGTGATGCATCGCAAATTTTAGGAACTTGGACAAACAACCGTGATGCTGGACCAACTGCAAGTGATAAATACAAGCACCACATTCTTCAAGTTCGTGATACTTCATTCCCTGGAAATCAAAATGATACAAAACCTAATGTTCAAACTAGTATTCCAACGAAAACTGTAGATCATAATACTAATTATATGACTGAAGATGGAGCTCAGTTGGCTTCATATACTCAAAAAGGTATTGAAGGGCAAGATTACACAGCTTCACAACCACGTGAATTTGATGGATATGTTTATACACGTACTGTTTCACCTGCGGACATGAGTGGTACATTGGGTGGTGTTGGATCTAAATATCTTGAACTTCAAGGTGGTCGTGCACATTACTATGTTAAACGTGTTATTGAGCAAGTATCTACAGATGGTTCATCAGTAGTTAAGTTTTATGTTTTGGACCCTTCTAAAGTTTCTTCATATAGCCCATCAAAAGATGTAAACAATTTGAACTTTGATGATTATACTTTGGTTTACACTTCTGATCCTGCTAAACCAGGAACAAGAGCTACTGTTGAAGGAACTGCTAGCGATCCTAAAGAAGTAGGTTATGTAGATAGTAAAGACGGAAACTACAGACTCAAAGTAGCAACTTATTCAGATGCGGCTGGTGGTAATGTACGTTTGAGTGGTTGGTACAATAAAGCAACTGGAGACGCCTTTACAGCTTCACCTCAATTCTCAACTGATGTTGACCCAGTTCGTAACAATACTTCAAATATCATCGGTGGTAATACACCAGGTGATAAAGCAAGTGGTTATCCATCATTCTTTAATAACTTCTCAATTTCATCAATTAAACCATTGTCTAATGATGTAACACACTACTACCGTAAGATGGATGAGTCAGAGTCAGCATCTCAATCACGATCATTCTCAAATTCTGCATCAGAATCAGAAGTAGTATCTAACTCACAATCTGTATCACAATCAGAAGTAGTATCTAACTCTAAATCACAATCAGAATCAGAAGTTGTGTCTAATTCACAATCTGTGTCACAATCACAGGCTGTATCTAAATCACAATCAGAATCAGAAGTAGTATCTAACTCACAATCTGTATCACAATCAGAAACAGCTTCTAAGTCTGTATCAGAATCAGCATCTGCATCATTGAGCCAATCAGAAGTTACATCAGCAAGTGTATCTGAATCACAATCAGAATCAGCATCTGCATCAGAATCAGCTTCTACATCAGCTCAAGAATCAGCTTCAGCATCTGCATCAGAATCATCAAGTGCGTCAGAGTCAGCATCTGAGTCAGCATCAACATCTGCATCAGAATCATCAAGTGCATCAGAATCAGCTTCAGAAAGTGCATCTGAGTCAGCATCAACATCTGCGTCAGAATCAGCAAGTGCGTCAGAATCAGCATCTGAGTCAGCATCAACATCTGCGTCAGAATCAGCAAGTGCATCAGCATCTGCATCTGAGTCAGCATCAACATCTGCGTCAGAATCAGCAAGTGCATCAGCATCAGCATCTGAGTCAGCTTCAGCGAGTTCATCAGAATCAGCAAGTGCGTCAGAATCAGCATCTGAGTCAGCTTCAGCAAGCGCATCTGAGTCAGCATCTGCGTCAGAATCAGCAAGCGCATCTGAGTCAGTATCTGCATCAGAATCAGCAAGCACATCAGCTTCAGTATCTGCATCAGAATCAACAAGCGCATCTGAGTCAGCATCAACATCTGCGTCAGAATCAGCAAGTGCATCTGAGTCAGCATCTGCATCAGAATCAGCAAGTGCATCTGAGTCAGCATCTACATCAGAATCAGCAAGCGCATCTGAGTCAGTATCTGCATCAGAATCAGTAAGTGCATCTGAGTCAGTTTCAACTTCAGGATCTATCTCAGTTTCAGCTTCAATTTCTGAATCAATTTCAATCGTTACTAATAACTCAGAATCAGAATCAACTTCATCATCTGAGTCAGCGTCTGCATCAGAATCAGCTTCATTGAGTGATTCAGTGTCAGCATCTGCATCAGAATCAGCAAGTGCATCTGAGTCAGCATCTGCGTCAGAATCAGCAAGTGCGTCTGAGTCAGCATCTGCATCAGAATCAGCAAGCACATCAGCTTCAGTATCTGCATCAGAATCAGCAAGCTCTTCAGAATCAACTTCTGTATCTGAATCAGTATCAGCTTCTGAATCATACTCAGCATCTGCTAGCCTTTCAGAATCTACATCAACTTCAACTTCAGTTTCAGAATCACTTTCAAGCTCTGAATCAACTTCAGTTTCAGTTTCTCAATCAATGTCAGAAAGTGAAACTCCTAAAGTTGGTGAAGTAATCATCACTTACATCCGTGAGAATGATGGTAAAGAAATCCAAAAACCACGTCAAGACACACCAAACTCACCATATGACACTCCATATAACACAACTGAGGAAGGTGAAAAACCTAACACAATCAAGACTCCTGATGGTAAGACATACAAGATCGTACCAAAAGGTGACTACCCAGTAGGTAAAGTTGACGGCGATGGACACCTTGAATCATCTGATCCAATTAAAGGTAAAGTTGATAAACCTAAATCAACAATCACTTACGTTTATAAAGAAGTGAAAGGTAATGTTTACGTTCACTATGTAGACACTGAAGGTAAGACAATCAAAGCATCTGTAACAGATGAAAAAGATCAACCAGTAGGTAAAGACTACGATACAGTTGTAGATAACCGTCCACAAGAAATCGAATTCGAAGGTAAGACATACGAATTGGTACCAGCAGGTAACTACAAAGTAGGTCAAGTCGACGAACAAGGTCACTGGACAGGTGATGACGCTACAACAGGTAAAGTTGTTGAAGGCGACAAGAACGCAACTTACGTCTACAAACTTAAAGAAGATCCAACGAAACCTAAAGAAGGTGACGTAATCATCACTTACGTAGACGAAAAAGGTAAAGAAATCAAGAAACCTCGTCAAGACACACCAAACTCACCATATGATACTCCATATAACACAACTGAGGAAGGTGAAAAACCTAACACAATCAAGACTCCAGACGGTAAGACATACAAGATCGTACCGAAAGGTGACTACCCAGTAGGTAAAGTTGATGGCGATGGACACCTTGAATCATCTGACCCAATTAAAGGTAAAGTTGATAAACCACGTTCAATCATCACTTACGTCTACAAAGAAGTGAAGGGTGACGTTTACGTTCACTATAAAGATACTGAAGGTAACACAATCAAGACTTCAGTTGTTGATGAAAAAGATCAACCAGTCGATAAAGACTACGATACAGTAGTAGATAATCGTCCTAAGACTATCACAACAACTGATGGTAAAGTTTACGAATTGGTACCAGCAGGTAACTACACTGTAGGTAAAGTTGATGGACAAGGTCACCTTGAGTCATCAGACGCTACAACAGGTAAAGTTATCGAAGGACGTAAAGATGTTACTTACATCTACAAACTTAAAGAACAACCAGCACAACCTAAGGGTAATGTTTACGTTCACTATGTAGATGAAAATGGTAACACTATCAAACAATCTGTAACAGATGAATTTGGTCAACCTGTAGGTAAAGATTACGATACAGTAATCGATAACCGTCCTAAGACAATTGTTACTGCTGATGGTAAAGTTTACGAATTGGTACCACAAGGTAACTACCCAGTAGGTTCTGTAGATGGTGATGGTCACTTGACAACAACTGACCCAGTAACTGGTAAAGTTATCGAAGGTGATAAGAACGTAACTTACGTTTATAAACTTGTCGATACAACTCCAGGTAAACCTGAACAACCAACTCCAGGTAAACCAGTTGATCCAGCTCCTAAAGCTCCAGCTAAAGCTACTCCAGTTAAACCTGCACAAGAAATGGCACAATTGCCAAACACTGGTGAAGAGTCTAACGTAGCAGCTACAGCAGCTCTTGGATTGCTTGCAACTGCATCTGGATTGGCTCTTGCGGCAAAACGCAAAAAAACTGAGGAATAATATTCCTTCGACTTACCCCTAAAACTTATGAGTGACTAGTCCTAATAAAAACTAACTACTCTTAAGTAAGAATAAGCCGATTAGCTTCGTTCTAAAAAAGACACATTCCGATATGGGATGTGTCTTTTTGTCGTGTTTGAAAATGAGAGAGGATGTCTTAAATGTTAGTCTAAGTCTCATTTAGGCTTAGTATTATAGAGTGAAGGCTTAGTTTAGTAAGCTAAAATCTTAGATGTAGAAGAAGTATACTTTGAATTTTAAGACAACTTTAAGTTTTGTTTTGCAAAATGTAAGATGGGTGAAAATGCTATGAAACAAGCATTTTCAATATTTATACAGCATAAAGCGTTTGCAATCGTTTTTGAGGGAAATAATAGTTTATATTAGAACTTACAAGAATTTTATGATAAAATTTATCGGTGAGTTTTAATTCATAAAACAAGAATGGAGTAGATATGTTTTTTAGAAGGAACGAAGGGGAATATCGCGAAACTGATCGCGTGACTCGTTTTAAATTGATCAAGTCAGGTAAGAACTGGTTGCGTGCAGCAACTTCTAACTTTGGTCTTTTGAAAGTTATCCGCGGTCAGGTCGAAGAAACTGTAGTAGCTGAAGTTCGTGAAGATGAAGTATCAGCAACAGAAATGACAAGCCGAGGCTTGCTCAAAGGGATCGTAGCAGCAGGGGCTGTTCTTGGTGCAGCTACAGTAGCGAATACTGCTAAAGCTGATGAAACTGGATCAGCTGTAGCAACTGCATCTGAACTTTCAAGTGAAGCTCTTGCAGTGCAAGGAAGTACTGTACTTGGTACAACTTCAACTACTGAATCAACTACTGAATCTACAACAGAATCAGCAAGTGCATCTACATCAGCAAGCACTTCAACATCTGTAAGTGTCTCTGTATCTGAGTCAGCTTCATTGAGCGAACAAGGATCTGCAGAACTTTCAGCAGCTCTTAGCGAATCAGCTGTAGCAACTGCATCTGAAGCAACTTCAGAAACAACTACAACTGTATCTAAATCTGAAGACAAGGTTGTCTTAGAACAAAATTCTTCAGAAGCAGCCTTGTTGAACAAGATTGCAGGGGACTACTCAGCTACTGTTTCAGCTCCAGAAAAGAAAGCAGCACTTGATGCTGCCATCGCTAAAGTTCAAACAGAATTGACAGCAAGCAACAGCTTGATCAACGCGAATGCATCAGCTCAAGCTTATGCTGATCAACGCGAACGTTTGAGCAAGTCAGTAGATGACATGATGGCAACCTTGACTGCGGCAGGATTTACTGGTAACACAACAGTAAATGGTGCTCCAGCAGTTTATGCGCAATTGGATGCTATTGCTACATCAAGCACAAATCCATCTGGTGTTGCTGTAACTCCAGGAATGTCAGATCCAAACGGTGCGAGCCTTACAGATCGTACACAAGCGATCCCTTCAGGATACGCAGCTGACCCAACTTCAGGTCGTTTGACATTTGGTATTTGGAATCTTTCTTCATACAACCAACTTTACAACAAAAACTACTACATTACATTGTCTGTAGACAAGACAAATAGTGCATCAAATCCAAATGTATTTGTTCGTTTGGTTGATAAAACAACTGGTAGTGAAGTTGCGAATACAACATTGAGTAATGCTGTTGCCGCTAAAGAAATCAACCTTGGTGACCTTTCAAGTCAGAAATACTATCCATACCTTGTTTATAATGCTTCTACAGATGGAAATCCATCTAGTGTCGATATCATTATCAAGCACAATGAAGATTTGAATCCTAGTGGTTTTGATTACAAGACAGAGCAAGTCTATGACTACCTTACACCTGCTAACCAAGGTGAAAAGAAACCGAACGTTGAAATTGCTGTACCATCAACTAAGATGAATCAAACAACTCACTATAAAGTAGTTGATACAGCTTCATCGACTTATGATGCTTCTCGTTCAGATTCTGATGTAACAACTCAAAGCTACAAACCAACTGGTAATGAAACAGAACTTGCTTCATATACCCAAACAGGTATCCAAGGTCAAGATTATACTGCATCAAATCCTCGTGAATTTGTTGGTTATAAGTTGTACCAAGCAGCAGACGCTTCAACTATGTCTGGTGAATTAGGTAATACTGTAGGTACTAAATATGCCGAACTCAAGGGTGGTCGTCAACATTACTACGCAAAACGGATTCGTGAAGTAGTTGCCAACGATGGTTCAACAGTTACTAAGATTTATGTATTGGATCCATCTGCTGTTTCTACTTATAATGAATCAGTAATGGCAAATAACACTGATACAACAGGATATACACTTGTTTACACAACTCCAGTGATTAAACCAGGTGACAAGTATATTCCTGCAGCAACAAACATGGATGCTGATAAACGTCTCGTTTCAAGCAAGAACGGTGACTACCAATTGTCTGTTTCTCCATGGCACAATCCAGAAAAACCAAATGAAGGTTTAGTATATATCACAGGTTGGTATACAGCTGGTCATCACGGCGACGTAAATTATATGTTTACTGATGAACCTAAGGGTACAGCTAATGTTGTTGAAGGTGGTAACTCGCAAAATGTTATCGGTGGACGTACGAAATATGGTATCGATAAAGCAACAGGTAAGATTGTCACTGATTCTTTAGGTAATCCAGTGAAATCTACTGGTGGATTTGGTAACCAATACTCAATTCCAGATGCAAATGAAAAACCATCTGGTGATACGGTTCACTACTACCGTAAGTGGGATAATTCTGAGTCAGCTTCACACTCACAATCGCAATCTAACTCACAATCACTATCAGAATCAGAAATTGTGTCTAACTCACAATCTGTTTCACAATCACAATCAACATCTGAAAAGACTTCTAAATCAATTTCTGAATCTGCATCAGCATCGTTGAGCGAATCTACACGTGAATCAGCTTCAACATCAGCAAGCCAATCAGCATCATTGAGCACATCGGCTTCAACAAGTGCAT
>OHUN01000823.1_pt1 | contig 16773 bp, 14 predicted proteins | sample 1579211 | NCBI WGS metagenome assembly OHUN01 (sample SAMEA3879560, study PRJEB24766) | human gut metagenome | biome: human-associated habitat; feature: feces | place: USA | collected 1985/1987
TCTAATAGTTCTAGGGGACGCACGTTGTTTTGTACTAAAACAAAGGTAAAAACTAGTAGACATGATCAAAATATTTTTTGATCATGAACCGTACAGTGTGCTCTTCTCAATTGATAACAAGGCCTTTGGTGCAAACTGTGAGCTGGGTCCTGGGAGCTTGCTTCCATTCATTAAAAGTCCCGTTTATCGTCTCTTAGTGCAGCTTAAAATACCAACGGTGGGCCCATTTTAGCCACCTCGCATGAATCTTTATATTCAACACAATTTGTAGATCAATCAGATCGTCCACCAATTTGCATAGACACCACATATAGTGCTATGATGATTGCCTAACCACTATATATAGAAAAAAGGACGATGATTAGTTACGGAAACCATAAATATTCTCTACATCAGTTTGAGTGGCAACACGAAATATTTTATTAGCAGACTGACAACATACTTTGAGAAAGAACGTCATGTTCGGGTTAGTTCAATTAATGTTAAAGAACACCCTGAATTCACCACTCTTGACCAGCCGTTTGTTACCTTCCTACCAGCCTTTCTTAAAGGTGGTAATGGGGTTAATAACGGTTATACTGAAATATTAACCACTATTTTGGGAGATTACCTCGCGTACGAAGGCAATTACCAGCATTGCTACGGTATTATCGGTAGCGGTAATCGTAATTTTAATAAGCAGTTTGCACTCACGGCTAAACAATATGCTAAACGCTTCGATTTTCCTTACATTACCGATTTTGAGCTACGTGGCACCGCACACGACATTCCTCGCATTGCCGATGCCATCTTAACCTATCGCAATCAATTTTGTTTTCAAACAACAAAGGAGTAATCCCTAATGGTAACTAGCACCCCAGAAATGGAAAATACCTATTTTTACTTAAATAACCTCGTAAACATCCCTGTCGACGGAGAAATTCCGCTATATTACGATCAAGAAGCCCTCAAGGCCTATTTTGAAGAGACGGTCGAACCAAAGACTAAACAATTTGATTCATTGGATGCCAAATTAAACTACTTAGTCGACGAAGATTACATTGATCCAGATATCTTGAATCAGTATTCCCACGAATTTGTGCGGTCCTTGTTCGACCGAATGAAAGACCATCACTTCCATTTCCGCAGCTTTCTCGGCGCGTACAAGTTTTACACACAGTACGCCATGAAAACCAACGACGGACAACAATTCTTGGAAGGCTTTATCGACCGTGTTGTCTTCAATGCACTCTACCTTGCAAACGGTGATGAGCAACTTGCTAATGACGTTGCCGATGAATTAATTTCACAGCGTTACCAGCCCGCCACTCCCACTTTCCTCAACGCGGGGAAAAAGCGCCGCGGAGAAATGGTGTCGTGTTTCCTAATTGATATGGCCGATTCCATGCTCTCAATTGGACGTGGCGTTAATTCTGCCCTTCAACTATCTCGAATCGGTGGGGGCGTCGGCGTTAACTTGTCAAACTTGCGCGCCTCAGGTGATCCTATTAAGCAGATTTCCAACGCCTCGTCTGGCGTTGTACCAGTCATGAAGTTACTTGAAGACTCATTTAGCTACAGTAACCAACTTGGGCAACGGAACGGCGCCGGAGTGGTTTATCTCAACGTCTTCCATCCTGACATCTTACATTTTCTGGATACCAAAAAGGAAAATGCGGACGAAAAAATTCGGGTGAAGACCTTGTCCCTCGGTTTGATTGTTCCTGATAAATATTATGAATTACTCAAGACTAACGAACCAATGTATCTTTTTAGCCCCTATGATGTCGAACGTGAATATCGTACGCCATTTGCTTACATCGATATCACCAAAGAATATAACAACATGGTCGCTAACCCTAATATTAAGAAGTCAGTCTTTAACGCACGGAAACTAGAACAAAAGATTTCTCAACTCCAACAAGAATCTGGTTATCCTTACATCTTGAACATTGATACGGCCAACCAAACTAACCCTGTCGATGGCAAAATTATTATGAGTAACCTTTGTAGTGAGATCTTACAGCCTCAAGAACCGTCAAAACTTGACGATGACCTATCGTACAAGACAACTGGCACCGATATTTCATGTAATCTCGGATCAACCAATATCATGAATATGATTGACTCGCCGGACTTCGGTCACTCAGTTGAGGTTGCTGTTCGTGCGCTCACCCTCGTAACTGACACAACCGACGTTAAGGAAGTACCGACTGTTAAACATGGTAACGAACTTTACCACACGATTGGATTAGGGGCTATGGGTCTGCATACTGCCCTTGCACGCCACCAAATTGAGTATGGCTCACCAGAGGCCCTTGAATTTACTGATGCCTACTTCCTAGCCTTAAACTACTATTCACTCGCTACGAGCAATCGAATTGCCCGTGAACGCCACGAAACCTTCGCTAAATTTGACCAATCAAAGTACGCTGATGGTAGTTACTTCGATCAATACTTGAACGCAGACTTTGAATTTAAGAGCACTAAAGTTGCAGAGATTTTCAAAAACATTAAATTACCATCTGTTGCCGACTGGGAGGCCCTCAAACAGGCCGTCATGGCGGATGGTCTTTACCATCGTAACCGACTTGCCGTGGCACCGAATGGTTCCATTTCGTACGTCAATGAAACGAGTGCGTCACTTCACCCAATCACACAATTAGTAGAACAACGGCAGGAAAATAAAGTGGGATCAATCTTCTACCCGGCACCCTACCTGTCTAACGAAACTTTGCCCTACTACACGCCCGCATATGATATCGACCAACGCAAAATCATCGATACCTATGCCGTAGCGCAAAAACACATTGATCAAGGCATGAGTCTGACACTGTTCATGCGTTCAGTTTTGAAACCCGACCTTTACGAGTGGAAGGACAATGACAACTTGAAGATGACGACCCGGGACCTTAACCGGTTACGGAATTACGCCTGGACCAAGGGCATCAAGTCACTTTACTACATTCGAACATTCACAGAAGACGATGAAATTAAAACGGCAAATGAATGTGAATCATGCATGATCTAGGAAATTCACTTGGGGTCTTACCGTCCGTTTAACACACCGGCATACGTTATTGGGTCACAAGACCCATATACCCATGAATCCTAATTAAGGAGACGAACAAATAACGATGGACTATTTATACTACAAAGCAATTAACTGGGATGATATTAAAGATAATTTCGATAAATACACGTGGGAACAACTCACCACTAACTTTTGGTTGGACATTCGGATTCCCGTCACGAATGATCAACCAGCTTGGCAACAGCTAGCAGACACTCAACAACAGGCCATTACTCGTATGTTGGCAGGTACATCAATGTTAGCCGTCTACCAATCAGAAGTTGGCACCCCTGCTATTCGCCACGATCGGAGAACTCAACAAGAAGAATCCGTATTAAACACCATTACCTTTATGAAATCAGTCCATGCCAAAAGCTGTACGACCATTTTCCGGGCTCTGATTCCGGGTAACGGCGGTGAAAGTTTTACTTGGGCAGATGATAATGCCAATTTGCAAGCTGAAATCGACCAACTCGCTCAAACGAGCACCAATGGCACGGCTTTACAAAAAAAAGCCCTTTTTATTTTGACCGAAACTGGCCTTTCATTTGGTAAATATTGGCCAACCCTTCAAACCCATTCTCTCGTCAATACCTACCAAATGTTGGCCAATATTCTTAGTGGAAGTGCCATCTTTAGTGCCTATGTCGGCTACAAATTTCACCTTGGGTTTGAAGACCTCGCGTCAAGTGACCAAGCCGAACTGCAGCATTGGATTAACACCCAGTTTGATCAACTCATGCAAACTGAAAAAGATTTCTTAGAAGCTAACCTTGACGATGCCACCGAAGCCATCAATCTGGCCTCCTATGGTGCCAATCATGCATTAATGTCACTTGGCTTTAACGCTGTCTACGAAGTTCAACCGTCTTCACTAGTGGCGCAACTCAAAGAACTGATGATTGACCAAAATCAATTCTTGCAACAGGTAACGGCTGCAAACAATGAATCGGACACTGAAAAAATGACCGATGACGACTACGACTTTTAAGGAGTATTCAACTAATGAGCTATAAAACAATTAATTGGGACATCATCGAAGACGAACTTGACGAATATGTATGGGATAAAGCAACGGCACAATACTGGCTGGATACGCGAGTACCTGTTTCTAATGATTTACGGGACTGGCGGACACTCTCTGGCACCGAAAAATCGGTTATCAATCGGGTTGTGGGTGGATTAGCCTTGCTGGACACACTCCAATCCGAAGAAGGAGTCGACGTGATGCGGCCCGACGTTCGGACACGAAAAGAAGCAGCAGTCCTCAATGACTTTTTGATGATGGAGTCAATTCATGCCAAAAGTTACGGCACTATTTTGACATCTTTGAACGATCAAGCCACTGTTGACGAAGTGTTTAAGTGGATGAACAATAATCCCCGAATGCAATACAAAGCCAAACGGATCAATGATATTTATCAAACGGGGAACAACCTTGAAAAGAAAGTCGCAAGCGTCTTTCTTGAAGGAATTTTGTACTACACCAACTTTTTTACCCCACTTTGGTACCGTGGTAACAATAAGCTGGCAAATCTTTCTGAAGTCATCAAACTAGTGATCCGTGATGAATCTGTTCATGGTACCTACCTCGGCTACAAATTCCAATTGGGATATAACGAGCTATCAGTGACTGAACAAAAACCATTCAAAAAGTGGATGGATGAGTTGCTCGATGATCTCCTTGAGAACGAGTTTGCGTTCACCGAAGAAGTCTACGCGCCGATTGGTTTAGCGGAAGACGTTAAACAATTCGTTCACTACAACGCCAACAAGGCGCTCCAAAATATGGGCTTCGAATCTCGCTTCCCCAATGCTGAGATTAAAGATATCAACCCAATCGTAATGAACGGAATTTCAACCGAAACGGCCAATCATGATTTCTTTTCACAAGTTGGTGCTGGCTATCTAATGGGTAATGCTGAAGCTATGAGTAGCGGCGACTATGACTTCTAACATAGGCTTCTAGGCATAATTCAAATTTAAAAAAGCCAATGTCCACAGGAGATATTAAAGGTGCCTCTGTCAACCGGTGTTGACGAAGTTATATTTAGAAACCAATTTATTTACGAATTGGTTTCTTTTTTCGATTTTGATTCCAATCCCGAATTCGATAAATAAAGGTTTTCCAGTTCTTGTAATCATACGCGGTTCTTTTGATTTGCTTGATTTTACGGTTCACACCTTCTGCGAAATCATTTGATACCCGTCCGTAGTCATATTTTTTATGAGTTGTACCCGATTTTGATTCAAAGCTTGTACGGCCATTTGAACAAGATGAAGGTTATCCACGATCAGTTTGGCGTGTGGAAAGAGTGTTCGAAGAGCAGGTTGATATTGAGAATTAAAGTCCATGACAACCCGAGTTACGCGCTCACGATGACGTTTAGAATAACAATTGAGAAAGAAATTTTTAATATCAGGTAGATTGTAACACTCTTGGTGCTGATCGGTACCATCCGGATTTTAAAGCTGACTATTCGTCATAATCCATTCGGATGATAACCGGATCCTTAGTTAGAAAGTCACCTATTCCAGATAAGAACTTTTGAAAGTGGGGAGTGTTGTTGTGGAATTCAACAGCGTCAGCATCTTTCCAATGTTCAATGATCTCATACTCGGTTTTTGAATTGACATCCTTGTAGTGATGATAACTAATGTTTCCGGCTTCGTTACTTGAGCCAGCAACTAAATCGGCAATAAAAGCCTCGTAAGCAGCCTGTTTACCTGGAATTACTGACAGTTCAACGTTGATGACATCAGAAGCAGTTAAACCATCTGTCATAGTCTTTTACTCCTTTAAAATATATTTACTGTAATTATAATATCGCAATAAAGGTCTAAATATGTAGAAAGTGACTTTGTTTTTAAAAATAAAATTTGAAAAGCTTTCATTTTCTTATTTACTTTTAATATTAACCGTGATAGTATTCTATACAATTCATGAAAAGAGGAATGAAAATGACCAATTCAACATTTAAATTGAACACCATTATTACCCGCGTAATTATTATTATTTAATGCGCGGGCGAATTGATGTGCCCGCAAGCAAGCGGGCAGAATTGGTTATTTAACACCAAGGACTGTCTTAAGGTCCTTGGTGTTTTTTTATTTTTAAGGAGGTGACAAACTTCCCTTAATTATGAATGAGACTGCAATTATTGGTAGAATTTACTTGTTTTGATTGAATAGGAGTGGAGCAAATGGAAGAAATATCAAATACATATTCTTTAACAGAAGCAAAAGTTGCCAAAATGGAACGAGATCCAGTTAAAACTGTCATTATGGCATCTATGATTGGAACCGCAATTGAATTTTTTGACTTTTATGCATACGGTACTGCCGCAGCAACATATTTTCCAAACGTCTTTTTCCCATCAGTAACCCCAACAATCGCAATGATCCTTAGTTTACTGACATTCGGAGTTGCGTTTGTAGCTCGCCCTCTAGGGTCGCTATTATTTGGTCACTTTGGCGATAAGTTAGGTCGTAAGCGGGCATTAGTTGTCTCATTGCTGATGATGGGGCTATCTACCGTTGTCATTGGTTTTCTTCCCGGTTACAGAACTTTGGGAATGACTGCAATTTTACTTCTATGTTTAGCAAGATTTACTCAGGGCATTGGTCTTGGTGGTGAATGGTCAGGGGCCGTTTTAGTTGCCACTGAGAACGCTCCAAAGGGTAAGCGGGCACTATTTGGTTCGTTTACTGAACTGGGTGCTCCAATTGGATTCTTTTTGAGTAACGGTTTATACGTTATTTTGGAAACCGTATTGACCAAGTCACAGATGGTAGAATTTGGTTGGCGGGTACCATTCGTTGCCTCAGCTGTTCTGGTTGTCTTCGGACTTTGGGTGAGAAGAAAGATGCAAGAAACTCCATTATTCCGATTGGCTCAAAAACGGGATAACGTCAAAAAAGCACCATTGGCACAGGTATTCACTAAGAGCTGGAAACAAATCCTCCAAGGAACATTTATTATGGCTGTTTCCTACACGTTCTTCTTTCTACTTTCAACTTGGTCATTGAGTTATGGAACTGCCGTGCTTGGATTTGATAGCCGTGAATTCTTGATGTTATTGATGGGATCAATCGTTGTATTTGCCGGAATGATTGTTTATTCGTCAATTTTGTCAGACCGATTTGGCCGCAGAACAGTATTGCTTGCAGGAACTGCAGCCATCTTCGTATTCTCGTTTGTATTTCCATTCTTTTTCCAAGGACACCAAAACGTTGTTGGAACTTTATTCTTCTTGGTTTCTTAGCAATGGGAGTTATCTATGGTCCAGTTGGTGCAATGCTGCCTGAACTCTTCCCAACAAGTACAAGGTATTCAGGTGCTGGAATTGCTTACAATATGTCCGCTATCATTGGTGCTGCTTTTGCCCCAACTATTGCATCTTGGTTAGTTGGACAATGGGGGATCCACGCAGTTGGTTACTACCTTGCATTTATGAGTTTGGTCTCAATCGTTGCTTTACTTTTGACAAAGGAAACCAAATCAGTGGATTACACTAAGTAAATATAATTGAAGAAACGCAATCAAGCAATTTCGGCCTTAAAGGAGGTGGTGGAAATGTCAGATAGCGACATTTCAGGCATTATCAATATTGTGAAAAGTAAAATTAGAAAATGGACGTGTCAGTTGTAGTTACCAAGTTAGAATAAGATTTTCATGGTAACGGCAACTGGCCATAATGGAGGGAAAAATTATGACTAATCAAAACGTTACCTTAAATACACAACAAAAATCATTTGCCCAAGCACTGTTTAATGCTTATCAAACTAAGCAGCCACTAAAAAGAGCAGACTGGGAAGGGGTTGTAACCGATGATGAAACGGCCTATGCGGTTCAAGATTGCGTTGCCCAGTTAAAGCAGTTACCAACCGGCGGCTACAAAGTTTCGCTGACTAGCCAGCAAACTCAGGATATGTTTGATGCTGATAGCCCACTGTATGGACAACAAGTTGATTCACACTTTTTACCATCACCAGCGGTCTTATCATTAAAGCGGCAAACAATGGCTCCGTTATTAGAAGTTGAATTAGGCTTTCGCGCAACGGAAGACTTATTACCAAGCGATAGTTTAGATGATCTTCGTCATAAGACCACCGTTTGTGGAACCTTGGAGCTCCCTGACTGTCGGTTTGCTGACTGGTTCCCCGACCTAAATAAATACTGTGTTATGAGTGATTGTGCAGTTGGTGGTTACGTCGTGTATGGCAGTGAGCGGCCAGCAGATGAAGTATTCTCAACTGTTGATGATGCTGCCAACGTAAGTGCGACTCTCTATCATGATGGACAAAAAGAAGCGACAGGGCAGTCTAGTGAAGTCCTTGGTAATCCCTTTAAGTCTTTGCAATGGCTAGTCGGTAAACTTGCTGCCCAGGGTAAACGGTTCCGAGCGGGACAGCTAGTTTCATCTGGTACCTTTCTCTTACCTCCACATTTAACAGCAGGCAAGTGGGAAGCTAAGTTTGACCACGGGTTCGGTGATGTGGTTGTTAATGTCAATGATTAATTAGTGGGGTCAATCAGAAAGGAAGTCTTATTATGACTAGGAAAGTAGCAGTTATTGGAATGGGACATGTCGGGGCAACCGTTGCTCATTACCTCGTTGCTTGTGGATTTACGGATGATTTAGCACTGTATGACACGAACGAAGCAAAGGTTCGCGCTGATGCGCTTGATTTAAGAGATGCAATGGCAAACCTGCCTTATCATACTAATTTGACCGTTAACGATGATTCACAATTGGCTGATTGTGATGTGGTGGTTTCGACCCTTGGTAAATCGAAGCTAGTTGATACGCCTGATCATGATCGTTTTGCAGAATTTAAATTTACCCGTACCCAAGTCCCGTTAGTAGCAAAAAAACTGGTTGATAATGGCTTTCATGGTAAGCTAGTCGACGTAACTAATCCATGTGATGTTATTACCTCCATGTATCAAAAACTGACGGGGCTCCCTAAAGAACACGTGCTGGGGACGGGAACCCTGCTAGATTCAGCTCGGATGCGGGCTTGCGTTGGCGAAGCCTTAAATGTAGATTCCCGATCGGTAGTTGGCTTTAATCTTGGTGAACATGGTAACTCTCAGTTTACCGCCTGGTCGACAGTTCGCGTTTTGGGCAAGCAGGTGGTTGATCTGGCTAAAGAACGGCATGTGAATTTAGCTGATGTCGAAGAACGTTCGCGACAAGGCGGTTATATGGTTTATAAGGGCAAAAAATATACCAATTATGGGGTAGCAACAGCGGCGGTTCGTCTGACTAACGCCTTATTGAGTGATGCCCGAACAGAAATGCCAGTGTCTAATTACCGCGAAGAATATGGCACTTACCTTTCGTACCCGGCAGTAGTTGGCCGCGATGGAGTAGTTGCACAATTGCAGCTCGACTTAACAGCCACTGAACAGGAAAAGTTAGCAACTTCAGCTAAGTACATTAAAGACCGGGTTAAGGCTGAAGAACAACGAGCAGCCTCAAATGGCAACTAATGCTATTAAATAACCGCTAGAAGCTGGCCTAATTGTCAATTTCTAGCGGTTTTTGTATTATATGTTAATCCTTAAAATAATTAAGGAGAGCGTAAAATATCTTGTGTAAATGCATAAAAGATATTTTACGCTCTCAAAATTTTATAATGAAGGGAAACTAAGACTTATAATTAGCATAGAGTGACTAACTCTTTATCAAAATACCCACAAAGGGCCTGCTCAACTAACAATTGAGCGGGCCTCTTGTAGTTCATATCGAACCCTATCACAACTAATATTATATAGAAAGCTAGTATAATTTAATGCCTCCAATTTCAAAATGAATATTTCTCAAGACTACTTAAACCAAGCAGTAATCTTTTTAGTAAGCGATTATTTAAGTATTCATGTTTAGGCTAATTTAAGCCATCTTAAATAAATTTAGAAGCTATCTTTTTCAATTAACTTAAACCGACGCTGCTGCGTGCGTTTACTAATCCCCGTCTTTCGTTCAATCATCTTATAAGTCATGCCTTGTTTTCGTAACTCATAAGCAAATCTGATCTGTTCATCAGAATACGTTTTCGGTCGCCCTTCCCGAAATGACGGATCATGTTGCTTGGCATACAATTTACCTTCTTGTGTGCGCGTGACAATCATATCGCGTTCAAACTGCGCAAAGGCGCTAAATATTGTAAAGACTAGTTGGCCAGTCGGCGTATTGTCAATTAAGCCCATATTCAAAATGTTGACTTTGACATTTTCTTTAAACAACTCTTGGATAATGGCTAAGGCCTCGCGCGTGTTCCGTGCAAACCGATCCAACTTAGTGACAATCAAAGTATCGCCTGTTTTTAGAACGCGCAACAATTTTTGAAACTCCGGTCGTTCAGTAGTTGTGCCGGTAAACTTTTCTTGAAAGATTTTTTCTGCCCCTGCCAATTTTAGTAACTCAATTTGATTTGCTAATTTTTGATCAGTGGTACTGACCCGCGCATAGCCATATTTCATCTTTTTATCTCCTTACTTATGTCATTAAGTAATGACACGGTTCTAACCCTTTAATTATACAGTATCAAAAAAGAGGCCACAACTGTTAAGTTGTGACCTGGCTTGTTCTATCTAAGCACTTTACTCATTATATATTCAAGACGTCCAAAAAGTTGCATCTAATATATCTAAGCCCTTTAACGGGGAGACACTTTGATACTTGCAATGCTCGATTAATTACTTAGGTATACAAAATGATTATTGTCACAGGCAAAAAATAATCTTAATGTTTAAATTTGCTTCACTTCAATAAAAGACCGGCCTGCTCAAACCCAAGGGTTTTAACGGACCGATCTTTATTTACATTAAGGCATCTTTACTTACTTTGAAAAACTTTTAATTTATCTTAGCCAGTTGTTGTGACAAAGTTTCCACTTGTTTAGTCAACTTCTCCAAATCGTGACTTTGGTTGAAAGTTTTTAAATTTTCTTGCACTTGCCGAACACCTTCCTGGACCCTTTCTTGGCCATTAACAGTCAAAGTTAGCCGAACAATTCGTCGATCATTTGGATTCACTTGTGATTGAATTAAATTATCTTGAATCAATCGCCAAGTATTCCTGGAAATTAGTGTGCGCGTAACCATGAATGCATCAGCTAATTCACTAGCAGTAGCTTGTCCGTGTTGTTCAAGATAGACTAATATTTCCCACTCACGCATTGAGAACCCAGTTGTGGCCAGCCCTTGCACTAACATCTGGTATGCCTGTTTCTGAATAGCTTGCAGGGTTGCTAAGCTCTCAAACTGGTTCTTAATTTGCTGCTGATTTAGCATATAATATCATCCTATTCTTTGCGCTGCCGCTTAGCCATTCCGAAGAGTCCTAACAAACTACTCATGGCTAATAGTAATAAACCACTCAGTGTCATGTGTCGTTGATCAGTTTCATCAGTTTGAGGCAACCATTGATCTACAAAATTAGTAGCCTCTGTTTGACCAGCCTGAACCGGCTTAGCAGCATCGTTGATTGGCTCGGGTTAATAGAAACTCTAAAATCTGTCGATAAACTATTTATAATTCTTATTATAATAAATTGATTCAAACTCATTATGAACGTTAGAAATATTATTAATATGCATTGAAGGTTAATTTTACAATCTACCTAAAACTAAATATAATTTTTCTAACTTAGTTGTTGCACTTAAACTACTGCATACTCATTTTTCAGTCTTACTTAATCTGCCTCGATGATAAATTTTCTTTTGGATTAAGTATTGATCCTGATCTTGAGTAATAAATAACGGAGAACTTTCTTCTATGACATTGCTAAACTCCAAACCATACCATGAAATAGGTGAGGCCGTAATTTTCTGCAAGTAGATGCGCCCGCCAATCAATCTTCTATCTAACGAGCTTAACTTATCATTGGCAATTAAATCTGCTGGTTGTTCCTTTATAATAACAAACTTAAAGTCGCCGACTTTCCGTTGTCGCTCTGTTGAATACGTGGGTATTTGTGGTTCTAAAATACCTTGTTCCACTAGATGATTTACAATTTGATGTAAATAGACACTAACGGATTGAGATTTCTTAAACCCTAAGTAAAATTGAACGTTAACAACATTATGCGTCTCAAGTAAATCAACTGTATAATTACTTTCATAAGGTGCATTGGTTTCATTGACTGTAACAAACCAATAAACTTTAGCTCTTTTAGGTTGTCTGTCGAGAATAGAATACATGGTACTACGCTTAATTTGGTAATCACCCTTAATTTTAGTCATATACACTAAGTTAGTCGTGAACAAAGGTACTGTATTGTCTGCGCTTAATTTAGAGAGTTGATCACGATAGTCAAGAAGTGAAACATACTCGCTTTCTTTCTCATAATGTTCTCTTCGTTTATTTCCAAAGTACCAAAGCCACATAATATAAAGAATGCCCAACATGATTGTTAACGTAACATAACCGCCATGAATAAACTTAACCAAACTTGAAATTAGAAAGATTAACTCAATAAAACCAAAAAACAAGGCAATTATAAGTGCTGTTCCCTTAGCCAGGTGTTTCTTTAAGAATTCATGCAAAAGCACAGTAGTCATAAGCATGGTAATAGTGATCGCTAAACCATACGCGGCCTCCATTTTTTGTGAACTACCAAAGAACCAGACTACACTAATTGTTATTATACATAGTATCCAGTTAACAGTTGCAATATAAATTTGATTTTTTATATTACTTGGATGTCTAATAACCATTCTAGGTAAAAATTTTAAGCCAATTGCTTCATCGGCTAAAGTGTAAGAACCCGTAATCAACGCTTGAGAGGCAATAATTGCAGCGAGTGTGGCTAGCACAATGCCAACTAGGCGCCAAGTTCCGGGGAGCATTTCATAAAAGGGATTTAAGTTCGATAAGTTCCTGTAAGCAGTATCACCTGCATGTCTAATTATCCAAGCACCCTGACCTAAGTAATTTAAAAATAGGGTACTATATACTAGTGGCCATGTTACATAAATATTCTGCTTGCCAACGTGACCCATATCGGAATATAAAGCCTCTGCTCCTGTGGTTGCCAAAAAGATACTTCCAAGTATAAAGATTCCCACTTTGTTAACTGGACTGAATAGTATCCTAATTGCATAATAAGGAGAAATAGCCTTCAATATCATTGGATAATTGATTAGATTAACGATTCCAAAGACAGCCAAAAAGCCAAACCATAAAATCATCACTGGTCCAAAGGATTTCCCAATCACACCTGTTCCAAAACGTTGAATCATAAATAATACGAGTAGAACAACTGTTGTGATAATCAAGACGTTATGTTGAGAATTACTAAACACCACAGGGCCAAGGTGTTGTTTTTTTAATCCCTCAATGGCTGAAGTCACAGTTACTGCAGGAGTTAATGTTCCATCGGCCAAAATGGCCGCCCCACCAATCAAGGCTGGCCAAATTAACCATTTTGAATTTTTTCGAACCAATGCATATAAAGCAAAAATTCCACCCTCACGCTTATTATCGGCTTGCATTGCAATGACAACATACTTCAACGTTGTAATGATCATTAATGTCCAAAAAATCAACGAGATCGATCCAATCACGTAATTGGGAGAAATATTTCCCATTTTACCGGCGTCACCAATCAATGCATTCATAACATACAATGGTGAAGTGCCAATATCACCGTACACAATTCCTAAAGTAACAAGTGCCCCCGCAAAAGAAACACGTTCTAGTTGCTTATTCATATTTGCTTGCCCCCAACGCTAATTATTGAAATATAGCACTGCAAAATAGTAAGCCTAAACACGAAGAAAAGCAACTATGCCATATACATCATAATGAAATCACTTTAAAGAAGCTCATAATTTACGATATACTGATTGAAACCATAAATTATGGGCATTCTATTCTTAACTATCTAGTTGAACCATCTGATAACCGACTCCAATATGTGGTAGCGTCAAGAATCTTGGAGAGCGTAAAATATCTTGTGTAAATGGTAGATTGTAAAATAGCGCTGCCAATACCGATTAACTAGCTATAAAATCAATAACGACAATGATTAAGCGGGGAAACTAATGATGAAAATTAGCCGCTTTATCCGATAAAAGTGATCACTTTTGGTCGATTTATGAAAAGTCAACGAGGATTATCTATAATTTTAAGCACTTAACTAGTGAATTTTGACGGGTTAATTTGTCGGGAAGTCTGATTACAGTGACACTTAACTAGTCATTTTATTGCTTGGAGACGTGGCACTGACTAATTATTTTTCGGTAAAGCAGATAATTGATAGAAGTTGCGCATCGTGTAGTCAATTGTGGTTGGTTAACGAAGGCGTCGATTAATTAAGTATTACTTATAGTAGGTTTATGCCAAAAGTAGCCCATGACGATCGCTACTAAAACGTTACTGGGTTAGTATTACGCCATAGCTGAATGGTATGTGGTTGTCGTTGTGGACTAGTCGTCAAACTGTCGGGGGTTCGGGACTGTACTTAGTCAGGAAATTAGTTGGATTTTCTCCGTTAAGGTTGGTGAATTGTTAAATAAAAACATGTGGTATTTTGGTTGGGAGAGTGGGTCGTCGATTGGGGGAGACAACTAGCAGGTCTGGATCGTGTCCGTCTTAAAGCGGTTGCTAGAATAAGCATATCGCATATCTAAATAACGGGTTGTCAGCATGCTCTAAGGCCCATTATAAAGTCACTTAGCAACTGAGTAACTTTATAATGGGTATTGGTGGGGGACACACGTGCTTCAGCACGGATTTAATAGTAGAAAAAAAGATTGCGAATCAGAAATGATCCGCAATCTTTGCATTTATTTATTAATTTAAAGTGGCTTTTTAGTACCAGCCATTAGCAAGCCAGTAACTCTTGGCGTTGCTCCATGAACCATAACGTGAAGCAACATATCTGTTAGCAACACGTTCTTGGTTGGCAGCGGAGTAGTCACCGTTTAAGTATGAAGCACTTAATTGGTACTTACCGAAGTATTGACCGTTACGAGCAGAATATGAACCACCAGATTCTTTACCAGCAATCCAAGCCTTAGCAGCACTATCAGAACCATTGTTGCTATAGTTTGATGTTGAAACTAGACGTTGAGTCGTCGTCTGAGCAGCAGGTTTGCTAGTTTGTGTTTGACTTGATTGGGTCTGGCTAGCTTGGCTCGGTTGAGTTTGAGTTTGACTAGTCTGAGCTGATGATTGTGTCGTGGTCGTTTGTTGAGTCGTCTGTGTTGAAGTCGTTGAGGTTGTTGAAGCTGTTGATGATGCAGCTGAGCTAGTAGCACTTGATGAAGCTTGACTAGTGGTTGCAGCAGAACTTGAAGCTTGGCTAGCAGCTGATTGCGTTGAGCTTGCTGAAGAAGCAGCAGCAGAACTAGTAGCTTGGCTAGCAACTGATTGTGAAGAAACACTAGTTGCACTGGCACTCGTTGCAGTTGAAGCAGCTGAAGAAGTAGCTTGGCTAGTTGCTGATTGTGGTGCAGCACTTGTAGCAGCAGAAGTCGTGGTTGTTGTAGTAGTACCATTGACTTCAAGCTTATCACCAATGAAGATTAAGTTAACATTAGCTAACTTGTTTGCCTTTTCAATGGCTGAAACTGAAGTGTTGTGAGCTTGGGCAATTGCTGAAACAGTATCGCCGGCCTTAACAGTATAAGTATCAGCGTTGGCAACCGTTGTTGAGATAGCGAATAAAGCTAATGCAGCAGTTGATGATAATACAAGGTTTTTGATCTTCATAATAATTAATACACTCTCCTATAATTTGCGTGTGTTCGATTATTTACATATATTTTCTATTGGTCGAGCAGTTGATGTCTCAACCAATCAACAGTGACTAGTATAACTAGTGAGTGTTGCAGTGCAATAATCAGAACATTACGTTTTTAGGGGGTGCTTGTAATATAAGGCCGTTTTTGTAATGAATTGTAATATTTGGTAGATTGTATCAACATTATTAGAATAAAAGTAGCGGGATAAATATTTCACGACCAAATAGTATCTAATCTATACGTTCAACACCAAGCAATCACACACCACAACACAGCACACCGTATAGACCCTTTAAAACGTCTTCTAAGCGATTTCAAGGTGCATTGCTTATTTATAATTATTATATACCCAAGCATAATAAAACGTCTTAAAACCGATTTTAACGTAATAAAAACCAGCAAGCTACTTAGTGTAATCTGCTGGCCTATTTTTTATTTAATTACAAAGGCTCATCACTGATTGATAACCTAACAACCTTATTAATTCATCAATTAAATCATTTTTCCTATATCCATGGGCTAAAGAAGTAGCCAAAGAGCACGGTCTAAAATTTAACTCACGATAAAGTTGTTCTAAAACAGTTAATATTTTTGAATCAATGTTTGAAATACTACTTTTCGGTTGTCCACCCATAGAAGTAATCATTTTTTGTACTAAATCTTTTGTTATCATTTGCTGTATTGAATTGTCTAATTCCATAGTAATTCTCCTAAATATTTTTTCACTAAAAAAACCGCTTAATATTCACACTAAGCGGTTCCTTACTTAGGAGAATATCAATCTACATTGAAGCACGTTGCAAGGCTTCCCTTGTACGTTGCTGTCGGGTCATTGTGTGTAGCCACTAACCGAACTCTCGATACTCAAACGATTTCTTTAATTAAAAGTAGTATAACATAGCTATTCGGTAGATTGCAAATTTAATCCGAATTTTTGGACAAATTTGTCAGCATAACCTGAT
>OHUN01000827.1_pt1 | contig 16694 bp, 10 predicted proteins | sample 1579211 | NCBI WGS metagenome assembly OHUN01 (sample SAMEA3879560, study PRJEB24766) | human gut metagenome | biome: human-associated habitat; feature: feces | place: USA | collected 1985/1987
CCATGTTTGGATTCGCGATCGAGCGCGACGGGGCACCCGCCGTGTTGATCTTTGTGCGTCGTGCTGCCGAAAATCAAATGACCCTCTATTATCAAAACCTGTTCCGCATCTTGTGCGGCCTGGTCGAAAGCGCACTGGGCCGTGCCTTTGACTATGAGGCGGTGGCGCAGGATAAACGCTGCGTTGACGGCACTTGCGTGCTCAAGCAGGCTGCCTTTGGCCAAGAGCTCGCGGCGGAGCAGGCGCTGGCAGATAGCAAGATGGGGAGTTTTTTGCTCCTGCGCGTGGTACCGGGCATGGAGCCTGTCGGCGAGCTGGTGGGCGCAATTGGGTCGGCAATCCGCGAGAGCGACGCGGCGGGCTTGGTCAACGGCGACGTGCTCTACCTGCTTATGCGCCAGGCAAAGGCGTGCGATCTGCCCATTATCCGCGAGCGTCTGAGTGCAAAGCAGATTGCGGTGGAGCCCGTCGACGGCGAGGACATCGTGGAGCTGCTGCAGCACATCTCTTACACCGGTGACGGTGAGGGGGGTGCCGCTTGATCTCGCTTGTCGTTGCTGCCGTCTTGCTGCTGATTCATGCGCTGGTTTGCCTGATGCTGTGGACGCTCATGAAGCTGGGCCTGCTGCCGGTGCGCGGGCACATGCTGGCTGTGATAGTGCTGGTGCCGCTGTGGGGCCCGTTGCTGGTGGTTTTGCTATCGGTCCGCAGCGCGGTGTTTGGCGAGGGGCTGAAAGAGTCTGCGCCGGAGTCGCTGCGCTTCAACGACGACCTGCATCGTAGTATGTCGGTACCGAGTGGTGAGGACGATGCAGGCGTAGTGCCGCTCGAGGAGGCGCTCATCGTCAACGACCCGGCATACCGGCGCCGCCTAATGCTCTCCATGCTCACCGAGGAGCCCGACGCGTACCTGGCGCAGCTGCAGGCGGCTAAGCTTAACGACGACGCTGAGGTGGCGCACTATGCCGCGACGGCGGTGGCGCAGATTTCCAAGGAGTCCGACGTTAAACTGCAGCAGCTGGAGCGCGCCTTTAAGACGGACCCGAGCGCGCAAAACCTCATCGAATACTGTGATTTTCTTGGTGAATACTTGGGCTCGGGCTTGGCCGAGGGGCGCGTGGCTCAGATTCAGCGCCAACAGTACGCGCGCCTGCTCGCGCGTCGCTGCGAGCGCGAGGGCGCCCTTGAGCTGCGCATTCGATATGCGACGGCGCTGGCCGATGTCGGACAGATCGACGAGGCGCAGGCCGTGACCGACCAGCTGGTGCTCGACGTGCCCGAGGAGCAGGAGGTTTGGATGCTTTGCCTGCGCCTGGCCGTGATGCGCCGCGACGGTGACGAGGTCCACCGTGTGATCGATGCGATCGACAAGCAACATGTGTATTTGAATGCCGCCAACCGCGAACAGTTGGCGTTTTGGCGCGACGGGGAGGAGGCCACATGAGCGTGGTGCAACTTGTCCGCGACCGTGCAGGCCGCTTTCGTTGGATGGGGCTGCTCGTAGTGTGGGCTGTTTTTATCGTCATGGCCGCCGTGCTACTGATCGAACGCGCCGGCGTGCAGTACAGCGCTGGACAGCACAAGCTGGGCATGCTCGCCGCCAACGACGCGGTGCCGGCCTCCTCGGCAATCTTTGGCCAAAAGCCCACGTGCCTGGTCATTACCGATTCCGATCAAGCTGGCGTCGAGGACGTAAAGGAACAGTTCGACCAGATCCTGCTCGACATGAAGATTGCGCACCGCGACGTGGACCTTGCCCTGGCTGGTGCGGATGCCTTTCCCTCGCTGACCTCCTTCGATCGCGTGATTTTGCTCATGCCGTCGCTCGATGGGCTCGGTACGCACCTGAGCGACATTATGAGTTGGGTGAGTGCCGGCGGTTCGCTTATGCTCGCCATGCCGCCGGATAACTCGAGCTATCTGCAAGTGATTGCCTCCAAGCTTGGCATTGAATCGGCCGGATATGACTATGTAAAAGCCGAAAGCATTGTGCCGAGCGAGGACTTTATGCTGGGCGGGGGAGAGCGCTACGAGCTCTCGGACCCCTTTGATTCGTCGCTTTCGGTATCGCTGCGCGAGACGGCTCGTGTGTGGGCTATGACCGGCGATGCGGGCGCCCCGCTCATTTGGTCGAATGACTGCGGCAGCGGGCGCACCGTGGTATGCAATATCGGTATCTATGACAAGGTCATGCGTGGCTTTTACGCCGCGGCGATCAGTCTGCTGGGTGATGCCACGGCCTATCCGGTCATCAACAGCGCCGTGTTCTATTTGGACGACTTTCCTAGCCCCGTGCCCTCGGGCGATGGTACTTATATCAAGCGTGACTACGGCCTTTCCATTGCCGATTTTTACACCAAGGTCTGGTGGCCCGATCTGCAAAAGCTTGCGCAAAAATACGGCATTCGCTATACCGGCGTGATGATCGAAAACTACGAGGACGCGGTCAACCAGACCGAGCCCGCGCGCCAAGCCGATGCCACACAGTTCCGCTACTTTGGCGGCATGCTGCTGCAGATGGGCGGAGAGCTGGGCTTTCACGGCTACAACCATCAGCCGCTCGCGCTCTGGGACACCGACTACGGCACGTTGTACGACTACAAGACGTGGAAGAACAAAGAGACTCTCGTCGCTTCGCTCAACGAGCTTATAGCCTTCCAGGACGAGGTGCTGCCCAATGCGCACGGCTCGGTCTACGTGCCACCGTCGAATATCCTTTCGGCCCGCGCGCGCAAGCTTATCGGTACCGATGTTCCGCGAATTAAGACCATTGCCAGTACGTATTTTAAGGATGGCACCGACCTGCCGTACGTGCAGGAGTTTGGCGTGGCGAGCGATGGCATTGTGGAGCAGCCGCGCATTGTTTCGGGCGGCATGGTCGACGATTCCTATATGCGTCTGGCCGCGGTGTCCGAGCTCAACATGCACTACGTGAGTACGCATTTTATGCACCCGGACGACCTTTTGGACCCCGATCGCGGAGCCAAGGAGGGCTGGGAGGTCTACAAGGGCGGCCTGGTCGACTACCTGGAGTGGCTTACCAAATCCGCGCCCGACCTGCGGCACCAGACGGCGTCGGAGTGCTCCGGTGCCATCCAGCGCTTTTCGTCCGTGTCGGTGAGCTTGGATACCAGCGCGGATGCCTGGACGCTCAGCCTGGGCAATTTCCACGACGAGGCGTGGCTCATGTTCCGCGCCAATAATGGCGAGCCGGGTGCGGTGACGGGCGGCGAACTGACGCACCTTACGGGCAATCTGTATCTGCTCAAGGCAAATGATAAGACCGTGACGATCGAGCGCAAGGAGGGTGGCGATAAATGAGAATCTGCTTGGTACTCGAGGGTTGCTACCCCTATGTGCACGGCGGCGTATCTACCTGGATGCATGGCTATATCCAGGCCATGCCCGAGCATGAGTTTGTGCTATGGGTGATCGGCGCACATGCTGCCGACCGCGGCAAGTTTGTCTACGAGCTGCCCGGCAACGTGGTCGAGGTGCACGAGGTGTTCCTGGACGATGCCCTGCGGCTTTCGGGCGAGCAACATGAAGCCAGTTTTAACGACCGTGAGCGCGAGGCGCTACGCCGTCTGGTGTCGCTCTCCAATCCGGACTGGGACGTGTTATTCGATATCTTCCACCGCCGTCGCGTGCATCCGCTCTCGTTTTTGCAGAGCCGAACGTTTATGGACATCTTCCGCGACGTGTGCCTTGCCGAGTACCCCTACACGCCCTTTGCCGACGCATTCCACACCATGCGCTCTATGCTGTTGCCGGTGCTCTACCTGCTGGGCAGCGAGGTGCCGGTTGCCGATGTGTACCACGCTATCTCGACCGGCTACGGCGGCCTGCTCGCCTGCCTGGGCTCAAGCGTTCACCATGCGCCGGTGTTGCTGACCGAGCATGGCATCTATACCCGCGAGCGCGAGGAAGAGATCATTCGCGCCGATTGGGTGGTGCCGTCGTTTAAGGACCGCTGGATTCGCTTTTTCTACCTGCTTTCGGAGGAAATCTACCGCCGTGCCTTCCGCGTGACGAGTTTGTTCCATAACGCCCGCAAGACGCAGATCGATATGTGCTGCGATGCGGACAAATGCCTGGTCATCCCCAACGGTATCCAGTTCAACCGCTTTAAGGACATTCCTTTAAAGCCCGATGACGGCTGGGTGGACATTGGCGCTGCGGTGCGCCTAGCGCCCATCAAGGACGTCAAGACCATGATCTATGCCTTCTTTGAGCTGCACGAGCGCCTGCCCAAGGTGCGCCTGCACATTATGGGCGGCGTGGACGACGAAGAGTACGGCGCCGAGTGCCATGCGCTCGTCGACACCCTGGGCGTGCGCGACTTGATCTTTACCGGCCGCGTCAACGTGGTCGAGTACATGGAAAAGCTCGACTTTACCATTTTAACGAGCATCTCCGAGGGCCAGCCGCTCAGCGTACTGGAGTCGCTTGCAGCGCGCCGTCCCTGCGTGACGACCGAGGTGGGCTGCTGTCGCGAGCTGCTCGAAGGCGCCCCGGGCGACGACTTTGGCGTGGCGGGTTTTGTGACGCCGCCCATGTATCGCAAGGGCTTGGCCGATGCCATGGAGCGCATGTGCACAAGCCGCGCTCGCCGTATCGAGATGGGGGAGCACGGCCAGCGTCGCGTTGCCACGTTCTTTTTGCACGAGCAGATGCTCGCCAACTATCGCGCGCTGTACGACGAGACGGCGTGTGCGTTTAACCTGCCCAGAGAGGGGGAGTAGCCGGTGGCCGGAATTGGTTTTGAGCTCAAGCGCCTGTTTAGGCGCAAGGGCCTGTTTGCCACGATGCGCGCTTACGGCTACGCCGGCATTGTGTGCACGGGTCCCATGCTGTTGGGCGTGCTGCTCCAGGTGGGTATCTTGGTGCTGTGCGGTCTGTGGGGTGTCGGCCGTGCCAACCAGGATCTGCTGGTGTGCATGGTGACCTACACATTGCTGGCCTCGCTTTTGCTCACGAGCTTTTTCTCCATGCCGGTCACGCGCTTTTTGGCCGACATGCTTTTTGCCGAGCGCGAGGATGAGATTCTGCCTTCGTTTTGGGGCTCCAACGCCATCATGCTCGTTGCAGGCACGGTGCTCTACGGCGTCTTTTTGCTGTTCTCGGGCGCCACGCTGCTGCAGGGGCTGCTGTGCCTGTGGCTGTTCAACATTATGATCGTCAACTGGAACGGCATGAGTTACCTCACGGCCATCAAGGATTATCGCGGCATCCTGTGCAGCTTTGCGGCCGCCATTGGCGTGGCGTGCCTGTGCGCCCTGGCCGCGCTGGCGCTGGGACTGCCGCCGGTCGAGGGCCTGTTGGCGTCAATTGCTCTGGGCTACGGCGTCATGCTCGCCTGGGACGTGGTGCTGCTGTACCGGTATTTTCCTCAGAGCGACCGCAGCCCCTGGCCCTTTTTGCAGTGGCTCGATCAGTTTATGCCGCTGGCGCTCACGGGCCTGTTAACCAATTTGGGACTCTTTGCGCACCTGGTGATTATTTGGGCCGGTCCCATTGGCGTGCAGGTCAAGGGCTTGTTTTATGGTGCGCCCTACTACGATGTGCCGGCGCTTATCGCGTTTTTGACTATCCTTGTCACGACCGTCAACTTTGTGGTCTCGGTCGAGGTCAATTTCTATCCGCGCTACCGCGACTACTACAGCCTGTTCAATGAAGGCGGCGTGGTAGGCGGCATCGTGGTGGCTGAGGAGGAGATGCTCTCCACGCTCAACAGCGAACTGCGTTTTTGCGCGCTCAAACAGTTGTTTGTGACCGCGGCGGTCATCTCGCTCGAGACCACGGTGCTGTCGGCCTTACCGTTGGGCTTTAACAACCTTATGCACGGGTATTTTCGCACGCTGTGCGTGGGCTATGGCCTGTATGCCGTGGGCAATACGGTGATGCTCATCTTGCTGTACTTTACCGACTATAAGGGAGCCGTGCTGGCTTCGGGCCTGTTTGCCGGTGTGGCCGGGCTGGCGACTGCCGTGTCGTTGCTTTTGCCGCAGCAGTTTTACGGCTTTGGTTTTTTGTTGGGTGCGGCGGTGTTTTTTATCGTGGCGCTGCTGCGGCTCGATACCTATACCGCCAACTTGCCGTATCGTATCCTGAGCCAGCAGCCCATTGTGGCGACCGACAAGACGGGTCGCTTTACACAGCTGGGCCGCTTGCTCGATCGTGCCGAGCAGCGCTATGAGGAAGGTCGCCATAAGGGTGAGCCACATGGCGCGTTTGAGCGCGCAGTAGTTCACGTGTATCGCAAGCATTGGGGAGGTTCTGATGACCGATAAGTTGATGTCTCGCCGCTGCCTGATCGAGGCGGCTGCCGGCGCGCTGTTGCTTTCGGGCTGTTCGTCTCAGGACGAATCCTCGACTAAAAAGGTCAAAAAGCAGGACAAGATTATAAAGGCTGAGGCCTCGAATAAGGCCAAACACCTGCGCGATAAGGACGAGCTGTACGAGGTTTACGACGACTCGGGCATTGTGACCATGTACCTGACGGTCTCGCGCGGCAACAGCTCCGAGAACACCGACCACAGCTGGGCAGAGATCAATACGTACTCGGTGTATGACTATGCCGACATGGGCGTGACGCGCTATCAGGTTATGGGCCTGCTGCAGCCGGGCGACGAAGACGGTCCGGTGGCCAGCGAGGTTGGCTATGGCGAGGAAGCGCCCAATGCTACCGTGCAGGTGCGTGGCCAGACGTCGAGCATGAACTCGCAAAAGAATTACAAGGTGGAGCTCAAAAAGGGCAAGGGTACCTGGCGCCAACAGCGCGCGATTGCACTCAACAAGCACATGGGCGAGGGTATGCGTTTTCGCAACAAGATGGCCTACGACCTTATCCGTGGGATTCCCCAGATGATGGGCCTGCGCACGCAGTTTGTGCATCTGTGGGTGTGCGACCAGACCGAAAAGTCCAACGATACCTTTGAGGACTACGGCCTGTTTACGCAGGTGGAGCAGCTCAACAAGACGGCGCTTAAGGCGCATGGCTTGGATAAGAACGGGCATCTGTACAAGGTGAACAACTTCGATTTCCATCGCTACGAGGACACCATTAAGCTTGCCGACGATCCCGACTACAATCAGGCAAACTTTGAGGGCATGCTCGAGATTAAGGGCGATTCGGACCACACCAAGCTCATCGAGATGCTCGATGCGCTCAACGATGAATCGCAAAAGATCGATGATGTGCTCGATACCTACTTTGATACCGAGAATCTGGTCTATTGGCTGGCGTTTCAGATCCTGACGGGCAACTGCGATACGCAGAACCGTAACTGTTATCTGTACAGCCCTCTCAACTCCAATACGTGGTACATCCTCGATTGGGACAACGACGGTATGCTGCGTAAGCTGGAGCTTTCTCTTGCCGGGTTTTCGGACTATGCGAGCTGGGAGCGCGGCGTAAGCAACTATTGGGGCAACGTGCTATTCAATCGTGCACTGCGTAGCAAATCGTTCCGCAGCGAGCTCGACCGCGCCGTAAAGGACCTGCGCTCGTATTTGACCGAGACTCGCCTGGCCAAGATGATTAGACATTATCGCGAGGTTACCGAATCGCTGGTCTTTGCTTCGCCCGATATCGACCATCTGCCTGTCACCAAGGACCAATACGAGCAAATCGCCGCGGCGATTCCCTCCGAGATCGAGGAGAACTACAAGAGCTTTCGCGAGAGCTATAAAAAGCCCATGCCGTTCTACATTGGCGTGCCGCAGATTGATAACGGTAAGCTGCGCATTAACTGGGATGCGTCTTACGACTTTAAGGCGCGTGACATTCGCTATACCGTGGAGCTGGCGCGCGACTATGCCATAAGCGACGTGCTTTTTAAGGCCGAGGACGTGCTACTTCCCGAGGTGACCTGCGATGCGCCCGATGCCGGTCAGTATTTTGTGCGCGTGCGCGCCACCAACTCAGACGGCTATACGCAAGATGCGTTTGACTACTATGTGACCGACGACGGCAAGCACTACGGCATGAAGTGTTTTTACGTGCAGGACGGCGGTAAGGTCGCGGAGGACACGTATGAGGAGGGCTAGCGCGCTGCTTGAGCGCTTGGCGGCTCCGCCTGTGCGTGCCACGCAGGAGCGTTACCGCCACGAGCTCAAATATCTTATTAACGAGGGTGAGCATGCTGCGCTTGCCTGCCGCATGGCGCCGGTTTTTAAACTGGACAAGCATGCGCGGGCGGGTGGTTACACCATTCGCAGCCTGTATTTTGACGACTACTGCAACTCGGCCTACGAGGAAAAAGACGCCGGCATTCTCATGCGCAAAAAGTATCGCGTGCGCATCTATAACGGCAGCGACAAGGTGATTAAGCTTGAGCGCAAAAAGAAGTCCGGCAGCTGGATTTACAAGGAGGACGCGCCGCTCACGCGCGGCGAGTTTGAGCAGATTCTGGCCGGCGACTACGGCTTTTTGCTGAGGAGCCCCTATCCGCTCTGCCGCGAGTTCTACATCGAGTGCATCTGCAACATGATGCGCCCGCGGACCATCGTGGACTACGAGCGCGAGCCGTGGGTGATGGATGAGGGCACCGTGCGCATTACGTTTGACATGAACGTGCGTGCCGCGGTGGGAAGCTTCGATATCTTTGACGCGACGCTGCCCGCGCTGCCGGTCCTGGAGCCCGGCAAGCTGGTGATGGAGGTCAAGTTTACGGAGTTTTGCCCGCAGCTAGTGCGCGATATGGTGCCGCCGGGCGCGGCCGAACTCACGGCGGTCTCCAAGTACTGCCTATGTTACGAAAAGACCGCCTACCTGCGCGGATTTAATTACTGGGAATCGGATTTTGAGAACCGAGGGGATATTTAGACCATGAGTACCAGGGACTTTTTTAAGAACTCCGTCTTGGAGGCGTTTGGCCAGGTCGACCCTGCCAAGATTGGCCTTTCGCTGCTCGTGGCGCTCGCCATGGGCATCCTAATCTATTACGTGTACAAGCGCTTTTTTACTGGCGTGGTGTATTCGCGCAGCTTTGCCGTGACGCTCGTGGGCATGTGCGTGCTCACCTGCATGGTCACGCTCGCGATCTCGACCAACGTGGTCATCTCGCTCGGTATGGTCGGTGCTCTGTCCATCGTCCGCTACCGTACGGCGGTCAAGGACCCGCTCGACCTGCTGTATCTGTTTTGGGCCATTACCACGGGCATTACGGCAGGCGCCGGCATGTACGCGCTCGTGGGGCTCACGGCTGTGGTGATCGTGGTGATGATCGCCGGCTTTGCGAGCCACCAGGACAAGGCACGCGTGTACATGATGGTCATCCACTACACGGGCCAGACCACCGGCGACGATATCGTGCGCGCGTTTGGGCGTACCAAGTTCACCGTCAAGTCCAAGACCATGCGCGGCGACAAGGTCGAGATGGCCGTCGAGGTGTTCTCTGACGGTGCGGATATGCCCTATGCCGACGCCATTCGCGCGCTCGACGGCGTGAAAGACCTGACGCTCATCCAGTACAACGGCGAATACCACGGCTAACTATGTTCCGGCGTTTTAACAAACGCCCGACCGCTCGACGCTGCGCAGGCATCTGCCGGACGATCTGCCGCTCAAACCGTCGCTCGCGTACATAAAGTACGCTTCGCTCCTCTTTCGCGGCACCTCGCCACGGCAGCTGCCCGCTCGCTGACGTTTGCTCGACCTGGGTGATATTGATTTATCCGAAGCGCCGTCACGGGTATCATGGTGAAAGCGATTTCAATGACAGGGGTGCTCGTGGTAAAGATGAAAGATGTGGCCGAGCTGGCCGGCGTTTCGAGCGCCGCCGTCTCGCGCTACCTCAACGGTGGGTATATCTCGGCGGACAAGGCCGAGCGTATTAAGCAGGCGATTGAGCTGACCGGATACGTGCGATCCAGCCAGGCTCGCGCGCTGCGCACCGGTTCCACCAAGCTTATCGGCGTCATCGTACCTAAGATTAACTCGGAATCCGTAAGCCGCATTACCGCCGGTATTGGCCAGGTGCTCGGTCGCCGTGGCTACCAGATGCTCCTTGCCAATACCGATAACGCGGCCGATCGCGAGCTCGAGTATCTCGACCTGTTCCAGAACCATCCGGTCGATGGCATCGTGCTCGTGGCAACCATGATCACCGATGAGCACCGTCGCGCGATCGAGTCGTGTCGTGTGCCCATTGTGTTGATCGGCCAGCATGTCGAGGGCGCGGCGTGCGTCTATCACGACGATTACGAGGCTGCCTTTGAGCTCGGCCGTGCGCTTGCAGGTCGGGTGGATGGCAAGATCGCTTACATCGGAGTTACCGAAGAGGACCGCGCTGCCGGTTATGACCGCCGTCGCGGTTTTGAGGCCGGCCTGCGCGCTGCGGGCAACCCGCTCGATTCCGCCTTGATTCGCCTGGGCTCGTTTACGCTCGACTCGGGCTATGGTGCGGCGCGTGAGCTGCTTTCCGTCGCTCCCGATGTTTCGTTTATCGCCTGCGCGACCGACACCATGGCGGCGGGCGCGCTGCGTGCCATCGATGAGGTTCGCGGCACGGGCGAGGGCATGCACCGCGTGAGCGGTTTCGGCGACAACGCGTTTTTGCGCGCGCTGACGGGCGGCATTCCCACCGTGCATTACGGCTACCTGACCAGCGGTGTCGAGGCGACCAATATGTTGCTCAACACGCTCGATGGCGCGGAGGGGGAGAACGGCCTAAAGACGCTCAAGCTCGGCCATCAGTTGATGAATGTCTAGGCTTTGGGCATGTCTGCCGGCTTCTGATTCTCTGTTTTTGTCTCAAAACTACCTTTCACCGTCAATTATCGACCGTTTACCGCTATATGAAAACGATTACAGATATATGAAACTGAAAACGATTACAGTATAAGTGTCAAACATGGCCGGGTGCACATGCGCCCGTTGGAGGAAAGGGAAGTCATGGACTACCGTAAATCAGCCCAAGAGGTGCTCGACAACATCGGTGGCGCCGGCAACGTTGTTTCGGCTGCACACTGCGCCACGCGTCTGCGTCTGGTGATTGCCGATAACGCCAAGGTCGACAAGGAGGCCCTTGAGAATATCGACGGCGCCAAGGGCGTCTTTGAGGCCCAGGGCCAGCTCCAGATTATTTTTGGTACCGGCACCGTCAACAAGGTCTACGAAGAGTTCATCGCGCTCAGCGGCGTCGAGGCTGCCACCAAGGCCGAGGTCAAGGAGGCCGCGGCGCAGAAGCAGAACATCTTTATGCGCGCCATTAAGGTGCTCGGCGACGTCTTTGTCCCCATCATCCCCGCCATCGTGGCTTCGGGTCTGCTGCTGGGCATTATGAGCGCCCTCAACTTTATGGCCTCCAACGGCTTTATCGCGCTCGACACCAATAACTTTATCTACAAGATCGCCGACCTGGTTTCGGGAACGTCCTTTGGTATTCTGCAGATCCTGATCGGCTACTCCGCGGCTAAGGCCTTTGGCGCTAACCCGTACCTGGGTGCCGTCGTCGGCGGTGCGTTCATCAATTCCTCGCTTCAGAGCGCCTACACGGTTGCCTCCGAGGGCGTGCAGACCATGGTCACCGTCATCCCCGGCGTGTACAGCTTTGAGTGGGTCGGTTATCAGGGCCACGTGATCCCCATCGTTATCGCCTGCGCCATCCTCGCCTTTTTGGAGAAGCGTCTCCACAAGGTTGTCCCCGAGATGTTCGACCTCTTTGTGACTCCTCTCGTCTCCGTGTTCGTGACCGTGCTCGTGACGCTCGTTGCCGTCGGCCCCATCTTCGTGTGGGCCGAGAACGCCGTCCTCGGTCTGATTCAGGCCCTGCTGACCCTGCCCTTCGGCATCGGTTCCTTTATCGTCGGCCTGTTCTATGCCCCCACGGTCGTTACCGGTATCCACCAGATGTACACCGCCATCGATCTGGGCCAGCTCGCCCAGTACGGTGTGACTTACTGGCTGCCCATCGCCAGTGCCGCCAACATCGCTCAGGGTGGTGCCGCGCTCGCCGTTGCCTTTAAGACCCGCGATGCCAAGATCAAGGGCCTGGCGCTTCCTTCGGCCCTGTCCGCCTTCATGGGCATTACCGAGCCTGCCATCTTTGGTGTGAACCTGCGCTTCTTTAAGCCCTTCATCGCCGGCTGCATCGGCGGCGGTTGCGGTGCCCTGGTCTGCGCGCTCACTTCGCTGGCTGCCTCCGGCACGGGCGTTACCGGTATCTTCGGTATCCTGCTGTGCCTGGCCCAGCCCGTGCAGTACGCGATCATGTTTGCGGTCGCCGCGCTGGTTTCCTTTGCTATCTCGTTTGTCCTGTACAAGGACGAGCCCAAGGCTTCCGAGCAGGCCTAAGAGCTTTTGATTGAGGAGATGCCCGCGGGTCGTATGCTCGCGGGCGTTTCCCGTATCTGGTGCCGATCTCTGGTGCCTTGTTACTTTCGATCCGTTAGGACTTTGATATGTCTAATGCACTTGGTCGCGACCTTGCAAAGTTGGTTGCCGCTGTTGACGCTGCCGCCTCTGAGTGCGGTCATGGCGTGTATGGCCAGCACTTCCATATTATGCCGCCGGCGGGTTGGCTCAACGACCCCAACGGTCTCTGCCAGGCGGGTGGCGTGTTCCATGCCTATTTTCAGTATGCGCCGTTTGATGTCGAGGGCGGCGTTAAGACCTGGGGCCATGCGACGAGCCGCGATCTTATGACGTGGGACTACGTTGGCGCCCCATTGCTGCCCGACGAGCCGTTCGATTGCCATGGCGTGTATTAGGGCTCCGCGCTTGCCGAGGACGGTCGCATTCGCGTACTTTATACGGGCAACGTTAAGCTTTCCGATTCGGACGGGACGTACGACTACGTCAATACCGGCCGCCGCGCCGATACTGTTTATGTCGAGAGCGTTGATGGCCTTGCCGGTCGGGAGTTCAGCCAAAAGCGCGTGGTGCTGGCGTCCGAGGATTATCCCGAGGATTTGACCTGCCATGTGCGTGACCCCAAGGTGTGGCGCGATGATGATGGGCGTTACCACATGGTGCTGGGCGCGCGTCGTCGCGTGGACGGTCCGCATGTCGATAGTCGATTTTGCGCCATGCACGGCGAGGGTGCCGGGCGCGATGTGGGTGAGATCCTGGTGTATGGCTCGGCCGATATGCTGAGTTGGGAGCTCGAGAGCCGTGTGTCTACGCCCGAGCGCTTTGGCTTTATGTGGGAGTGCCCGGGATACCTTGAGCTTGAGGCGGATGGCGGTGTACCGGCAAGGTTTCTGTCTTTCTCTCCCCAGGGGCTCGAGGGCGGCCGTTGGGACCGCGGCAACGTATACGCTGCTGGCTACATGCCTGTAACGGGCGACATTGCCGGTGGTGACGGTGCCTATGAGCTGGGCGAGTTCCGCCTGTGGGACGCCGGTTTTGACTTCTATGCGCCGCAGGAGTTCACGGCCGAGGACGGTCGCCATATTCTAATCGGCTGGATGGGCATTCCCGATGAGCCGACCTATGGCAACGCACCGACCGTGGTGTTCGGCTGGCAGCACTGCATGACGGTGCCGCGCGAGCTTACGGCCGGTGACGGCGGCGTGGTACTGCAGCAGCCGGCGCGCGAGATTGAGCACCATTATGCCTCGGTGCGTGTAGGGGAGGGCTCGTTGGAGGTTGCCGGCGATACCTGCTTTGACGTTGTTGTCGACGGTGTTGACGGTGCGTTCACCGCGACCGTTGATGGCGAGCTGAAGCTGGCGTTTGTGCCCGCCGAGGGCGAACTGCCCGCGCGCTTTGAGATGCGATTTACCGATGAGGGCCGCGCTTCTGCCGGTTGCGGTCGTACTGTGCGCTGGGAGTCCGTCGACGAGGTTCGTAACGTGCGCATTGTTGGCGATGCCTCGTCGGTCGAGGTGTTTGTGAACGATGGTGCGCTCGTGTTTTCGACGCGCATCTATCCCGAGGCCTATGGCGTGACCGTTGACGCTCCGGGTGCGAGCGTGACCTATCACGCGCTCAATATCTAGGAGATTCGTCGCATATCGGCGCTATACTGCAGCCGTTGCCCACGATGCGGGAACATCCGCATCGTGGTTTTTTGTTAATGAAAGGAGGTTGCCGTATGGGCGTACAGCGGCTAGAAGAGGCCTGGGCTTTGAGGACCGGCGCGCGTGAGGCGCGGTTGCTTGCGGCTTCGCATGTTCCGGCGGCGCTGTCTCTGTTGGGGATTGTGCGTCCCGGTGACCGCCTGGTGGCCTTTGCGGACGACTTTGCCGATGCGTTTGCGCACGGCTTTGATGGCTGCGATGTCGCGCTGGTGGGCTCGCCGTCTGCCGAGGCGTTTGCCGCTGCGTCCGAGGGCTTTGATGCTTCGTTTGATGCCGAGGGTCCGCACTTGTGGTGGTTCGTCAACTCCATCGGCGGGTTTGGTCTGCGTGTGCCTGACCTTCGCACTCTGGGCCGTGCGGCTCGCGAGGCCCATGCGCTGCTGGTTGTGGACAACACCGTGGCGTCGGCTTTTGGCTGCGATCCGCTGCGGCTGGGTTCTGCGCTGTCGCTCGAGGCGCTCGATCGCGTGTGCGCCGGTATGGCTCCGCGCAATCTCGTTGCCGCTTCGGTCGCGCGCTCGCAGCTCAAGCGCCATCGTGTGGATGCCGCTGCCGAGTGCGCACACGCCCTGCTTGAGGGCTGTGGCTTGGCCAAGCTTGATTTAACAGCTGACGAGGCCGCTGTGCTGGAGCGGGGACTGGACTCGCTCGATGTTCGTATGCAGGCGCATTTCGACCGCGCCCGTGCACTGGCCGAGTATCTGGCCGCCAATGAGATGGTACGCAACGTGCGCTATCCCGGACTGAGCTCGCATCCCGACCATGCGGTTGCAACGGGAATCCTCGAGCATGGCTTTGGCCCGGCAGTTGAATTTGACCTTATCGAGCGTAGCGCGGGCAAGCTTTTTGATGCTTTGCCTGAGGAGTTCCGCGCATCGCCCGCCGGCGGTGCAACGACGCGCCTTTCGGCCCCACGCGGCAAGCAGGGGAACACCATCCGCCTCTTCGCCGGCACCGACGACCCCTTGATCGTGGCCGCCACCCTAGACAACGCCCTCCGCAACTAGCTAAATCATCCTCGACTTCATAAGTTGCGGTGAAATAGGGATTGATTTACGGCTTTAACCGCATAAACAGTCCCTATTTCACCGCAACTTATGAGAAGGGGTTGCGTGGCTATAAGGCCCCGTCCTAAATTGGCTATTCTTTTATGCTGGCGATGAGGTCGTTGGCCTTTGCGGCAATTACTTGGTTGATGTCGGTCTGCAGCTCCTCGTAGACCGCTATGGCTCGCTCTCCAGCGGGGGTGAGCGTGGATCCGCGGGCGCCGTCGCGTTTGATGAGCTTGCAGCCTAGCTGGCCTTCGGCCTCGTTTACAATACGCCACGCTTTGGAATAGGCCATGCCCATGCTCTTGGCGGCGCGGTTGAGCGAGTGCTCGCGGGCGATGCCCTGCAGCAGCAAGACGCAGCCGTGGCCGAAGACGCCCGGTAAATCCTTGTCGCACGCTTGAATGACCAACTTTGCCGTCGTCTTGTACTCCATGTGCTCCACGTCTCCCCGCTAAAGTGTTTGCTGGGCAAACGCATAGCCTGCGTCAAACCCTCGTGTGCTCTTCTTAAATCATGCATTGTAGCAGTCAAAGTGCGTTAAGATACTTCCCCAGTATTGGGCGCCCAAGGTTGGGCTGGGTCCTACGAGGCCTGCAGCCGACCGGTCGCATGGAAAAAGGAGAAACATGGCTACGTTCTTTCCCGGTGAGTCCCACACGTTTTCGGAGTATCTGCTGGTCCCTGGTTACTCGTCCTCGCAGTGCATCCCCAACAACGTCTCTCTTAAGACGCCGCTGACCCGCTTTAAGCGCGGTGAGAAGCCGGCAATCACCCTGAACATCCCCATGGTTTCCGCCATCATGCAGTCCGTCTCGGGCGTCGACATGGGTGTCGCGCTCGCTACCGAGGGCGGCCTGTCCTTCATTTACGGTTCCCAGAGCGCCGAGTCCGAGGCCGCTATGGTCAAGGCCGTCAAGGACCACAAGGCCGGTTTCGTTCAGTCCGATTCCACGCTGACCCCCGACATGACCATGGAGCAGGTCATCGAGCTCAAGGAGAAGACCGGTCACTCCACCATGCCGGTTACCGACGACGGCACTCCCAAGGGTAAGCTCCTGGGCATCGTCACCAGCCGTGACTATCGTCCCAGTCGCGATGACCACCAGACGAAGGTCTCCGAGTTCATGACCCCGCGTGAGCAGCTCATCGTGGGCGACAAGAACATCAGCCTTAAGGTTGCCAACGACGTCATCTGGGACAATAAGCTCAACGCCCTGCCCATCGTCGACGACTACGATCACCTCATGGGCATCGTCTTCCGCAAGGACTACGACAGCCACAAGACCAACCCCAACGAGCTGCTCGACGGCGACAAGCGCTACATGGTCGGTGCCGGTATCAACACCCGCGACTATGCCGAGCGCGTGCCGCTGCTCATCGAGGCCGGTGCCGATGTCCTGTGCATCGATTCTTCCGAGGGCTTCAGCGAGTGGCAGAAGCGCACCATCGAGTGGATCCGCGCCAACTACGGCGAGGACGTCAAGGTCGGTGCCGGCAACGTCGTCGACGCCGAGGGCTTCCGCTTCCTGGCCGACTGCGGTGCCGACTTCATCAAGGTTGGTATCGGCGGCGGTTCCATCTGCATCACCCGTGAGACCAAGGGCATCGGCC
>OHUN01000852.1_pt1 | contig 16331 bp, 19 predicted proteins | sample 1579211 | NCBI WGS metagenome assembly OHUN01 (sample SAMEA3879560, study PRJEB24766) | human gut metagenome | biome: human-associated habitat; feature: feces | place: USA | collected 1985/1987
CATTTTGTCCGTGGTAGTGCAAAGTCTTTAGGAAAAGAATACACAAAGAAACGTATCCGGGAACGCATCGAAAAGAAACGGGAACGAAAGGCAGTTATCCCGAAAAAAGACTACTCTTCCCGCAAGATCACTAACACCTCGGACGAGAAATTCCAGAACAGTCCCGGACTGCAACAGTGGGCGGCAATCGAGAATCTGAAAATCGCCGCACAAAGCTATAATGAAGCTGGTTCTCTCTCCGATCTGGAGCATAAGATTACTGTAAAAACCGAAGCGGGCAAGTCTGCCAGACAGAGCGTTGTGGAACTGGAACACCGCATGAAAGACCTTGCGGAAATCATCAAATATGCCGAGCAGTACAAGGACAACCGCTCCTATCATATCGCTTACAAGAAAGCCAAGAACCCAGATGCTTATTTCCGCAGATACGAGAGCCAGATCATCCTATATGGCGGTGCAAGACGGGTGCTTGAACAGGCAGGCATCAAGCTAAAAGGATTGAATGTGGATAAGCTGCGAGCCGAGTATCAGGCATTGGAAACGCAGAAAAAAGAACTGACCGTAACCTACAAGAACTGCGAAATAGAGGTGCGAAATTTGAAACGGAAACAGGAAAATCTGAATCAATATCTCGGACGGACACAAACCGATCCTGTGCAGGAACAATTTAAGAAAAAGAATAATCCTATCTTGTAGCTTGTTAATAATGACACCATGTATTATACTTAATTTATTACCACAAACACTTAGGAGATACTATGGCGAAAACAGACTATAAATCAACTGATGCCTTAATGCGGCATCTTAGAAATATTTAATGTTGTACTAGTCGCCCGCTAAATCAGGCCTGCTACTTTCTTCCATCCTCTAACTTATCATTTTCTTCTTGTTCTTGAATATATTTTCTTACCGTTTCTTCATTCACATTACCTACTGTAGAAACAAAATATCCTCTTGCCCAAAAATGTCTGTCTCCCCATTTTGTCCGATACTCAGGATGTCTGTCAAACAACATCAATGTACTTTTTCCTTTTAGATATGACATAAATTCAGAAACACACATCTTTGGTGGAATAGCCACATACATATGTACGTGGTCTACACACACCTTTCCATCAATAAGTTGCACCTGCTTCATCTCACACAATTTTTTTATGATTTCCACTAAATCCTTTTTCGTTTCTCCATACATTATTTTTCTTCGAAACTTTGGAATAAAAACAATATGATATGTGCAGTTCCATCGTGTATGTGTTATACTTTGAGTATCCATTTTGGATATCTCCTATGCTTTTGATATGGCCTGCGAAACCAATATCATTATAGCATAAGAGTTTTTTAATACTCTAGGTAACGCTCCGGCTTTGCCTCGGCCCCCATTTCAAATGGGGGATATAGATATTATTCATTATATTATCAGAACCTGTATCATCTGTCCGTAAATATCTCACGCTATATGTTTACATATTCTTAGACACAACGAAACCAATGATTCCCGCTAAACATCCGCAAATCACAAAAGCAATCCCTATTATTTTCAGGATCGTCGATACAGACGTCTGATTTTCTGCCGGAACATATATCATATGTGGATTCTCCGGATTATAATATAAGATTGTCTGCTGCCCTGTTTGAACAGAATTTTTTCCTGTTCCAATCACACTCTTTTGTACTACCCGTTCGCCATTTACATAAAATTCGTATGCGGGATACCATGTGTAATTATAGGTATCCACATTTCTCTTGTAGACTTCTTCCACATCCACAACTGTCGCAGTCGTCTTCTCCACGCAGTCTTTCTTCGACTCACTAATCCTGCGATCCACACCTTTTGCACATACAAACAATATGGCAGCTATGATCCAGAACAGACATGAGACGCCTATTACAATCGCAATAATCATTTTCTATTTCTCCATCATTGTATACTCTATTTTTTTAGGAACAACCTTCCCATCAACCACTTTTACTTCGTCTAATGGAGCCAGCACATTCTCTTTAAAATCGTACTCCACATAATGTTGTCTCGCTCCTCCCATCCCACGCATCGGCATAGGTCTCTATTCCGCAATCACACACTAGTATGAACAGTGCCAGAATCAGGCACAAACCTTTCATTAACTTTTACATTTCGTAGATTTCCTCGCTTTCTCCTATATAATCAGCCAGATAATGAGTCACAAACATTTTCACATGTCTAAAAGTAACACAAGATTCCAGCGCATAGAACGGTAATACTTCCAGTAACAGCAACGCACAAAACCATGCCAGCCCCAGCCATATCGACTGTCTGAACAAATATAAAATAAACAAATCTATAATCAAAAGTGTTCCCCAGATAATTTTATCAGATAAAGAACACCTTCGCTGCACGGTCATCTTTTTCCCATCAAAAGAAAAATCCCAATATGACGTTACCCTGCCTGATGAGAAACGAATCACCGGCATGCCTTGCTTGAACTGAAGCGTTATCATGCCATGTTCCTTATCCTGCAGATACTCCTGTCTATGTTTACTCATATAGGTCAGTCGATCGATAACCGCCTCTTTTCTATCTTTAAGGAAATACATCTTTTTCATCACATTATGCTCCTGTATTTAAAAATAACGAGCGGAATCTCCGTTCATCATCTTCGTATCCTCTGCAGACAATTTCGCCGATATCTCCGTGGTTAAACATAATCGCCAGATCTTTTTTTATATTTCCCTTCCGAGAGATCATATAAGAAAATCTCATTTAGAATGCGATCTACGTTTTGTAATCAATACACTTGATGCTACTACCCCAGAAAATGCAATGGATACATCAGCAATCATTCCCTACTTCCATATAAATCGTGTCATTGTTATCGTGTCACCAATTTCTCTTTTCTTATAGTCTTCTTCTGAAAGGAAACACGTACTCTCATATCCCGAATGTACATCCCTTCCCAATATTGGGTAAAACCGCTTCGTATCCCGGATATTTTCAGCGCCATAAGACTCCGTCTCAATCACTGGTTGCTTTTGCACAAGTACAACATCATACTGTAACACCTGCTTTTTTCTCAGTTGTCTTATATTTGCATTCTCTGTCAGAACGCATGCTCCAGCTATAAATATTACTATAACATAATACAGACAAACAAAGATATCACTCCCATCAAAATTGAAAAAAGTGCTGACAACCATACCTATGAGCAATGCCACAAATGCTATCAAAACCCACCTGTTCCTCTTTTTTCTCCGTGCCCTAAGCTCCACGGCTGCATCCTCATCATTGATTTGTCGAAATGTGAATCCCTGCTCATCTTCTGCCGTATAAACAACTTTTGTGTGATCTAAAACCATACCTTACTCCATTCTACACGATTATTTTTCACCTGTTTAGATACTTAAATTTCCAGCTGCAATAGCCATTATACTTGAGACTCTGTACTTATCATCTAACAGGCTAATTAATTCATGCCTTTGATTATCTGTCAGATTTAGCGACTGTACAAAAGTGATTAATGCAAAATCCGCTACCTGCTTACTGTTAGCATCTGTCTGAATAACAAGTGAATCAATCAATAGCGAGATAGACGAAAATATATCCTTACAGCAAAATCCAATCATCGACAACGGTAGCACTCTCATCCCTCGTTGCACAAAAACATTCAACGAAACATTACCATTTTCTTTATTGATACTGCCGTACAAAATCCAAAGATGTCATACCGCAGTACTCAATATATCCAAACAAGTGCTTATTTAAACCACTACGATGCTCAGTCATATCAATTCGTAGCCTGTCTAATTTCGCAAGATGCCTAAATCTTCTACAGACCTTTATCATTGTAAGATCTATACCAAGCTCAGCAGCCTCCTTCTCCGAAATCTCTCTCATACCTGAGGCATCATCAGAATGTGTGAGCAGGTAGCTGCCTCTGGCAACATACTTATCCTTTATTCTGCTTGACTACTTTTCATCTGGTATATAAATCAGGGGCAAGGGTTTCCACGGAGTGGTGCATGCACCCTTGCGGCTGATTTATATACCGGATATCCTAGCCCAAGCAGAAGAAGGAAGACCATTCATCCGTTTCCCATGACAGTTGAACCTTTATGTCGGAACACCTTAGCATTATCATTGCCATCATGTTATCTATGTTAGTATAGCACTTCAATGACACAAAACTAAAGTCTCTTTTATATGGAAAAATGATGTTTATTGAAACTGCCCTTAAAAATATTGCATTAAACACAATTATGACAGAAATAGATTCAAGCAGTGTCTATGATATGTATGATAAAGCAATCAGCAGTTACAAAAATGCTCCGGCTGGAACTCGCGAAGATATAAAAAAGAAATACCAAAATAACAAACTGAATCTTCAAGGTTCCATACAAAATGCCATAGCCGCTGCATACCGCAAAGAGAACCCTAAAATCACCCATTTTTATAATAATGTCAACTATAATGAGGTTCCAATTTGGGCAATTTTCGAAATTCTTACTATGGGCGATTTTGGTTATCTACTTTCCTGTCTGACTATTGATATGCGTGAAAAAGTATCCCGTTCAATCGGCATAAATCTATCCAGTGATACCTATCGGGAATTGCTTTATAAATATGTATATGCCTTAAAGGATCTGAGAAATGCTATTGCTCATAATGATGTAGTATACGATACCCGTTTCAAAAAAATGGATCCATCCAGACCAATGAAACAGTGTCTGATTTTAGAAATGGGAATGCCTTACATAAATTTCAAAACTATTGGTGACTATATTATTCTCATTTGTTATTACTTGAAATTACTGAAAGTTTCTAAAACTGAGATTAAATCATTTATTCGAGAATTTGAAAAGATCACACGAGAATACGAATCATCCGTAAACCCGAATGTTTCAGCTATTACCATTCATCCCGATTTGTTTTCTCGGCTGGGCATCTTGAAAAATTCCATATAATGCTTGCATATTTCACTTGTATATAGTATATTATAGTTAGCAATTGGGGTATGTGTTTGCGGACACATACTTGGAGGAGTCGGAGCAATCCGGCTCCTCTTTAATTTTCAACAAAAAAGATGGTAGTCAAAAGGATATTTCCTAATGACTACCATCTTTTTATTCTGCCGCTTCTAATACTAATTCCGCAAATTCCTTATCCGTCATGCCATCTAACTTTCTCAGCACCTGCCCCGCAAGATCTTCCATATCGCCATCCTTTATGTGCGGCATTACCCGTCTGATTTTCTCCATCATCTTCGTTCTGTCCTGCGTCTCAAAGACACACATGAAATTGGTTTCTTCTACTGTGAATTTATTCATCAACCTACATCTCCCTATGCGAATTTTTTGATTTTTCCTGTTCCTTCATATCCTTATTGTTTCCATGTGCCGCTTCCTTCTGTTTGGCTGCAAGACGCTCTTTTAAGGAAGAACGTGCCTGTGGCTTTTCCTGCTGTTCTCTCTTTTCTTCTTCACGATTGAATTTCTCCACGCCATTGTTAAGCACATTATCAATCATGTTATAATTCTGCTCCTCAAGTTCCTCGATCTTAGCAAGCGGCTTGTACTCAACGATTTTTGCAAGGTACTCCTTAGATTCCCGATCATTCACTTCTCTGTCCGGAAATGCTGTGATCAGTTTTGCAACTGCTTCCTGTACCTTTGGATTATCACGCACCTCTGGTAAATAATTCAAATAATCTACATCTATATATTTTCCTGTAAGAACATCCGCCTGCTCATCTTCCCATTCCTCTGTTCCCTCGATGTGCATATTCACACCAATCGAAGGGATACCGTTCATCCGGGATGGATCAATGGCTTGATAAATCTGAATGGCTTCCTCAATCGTTTCTATTCCCTCATGATATTCGCCCAGATTATGAAATTCGCCACACTCTGCCACCGTAAATGTCACATTGACGGTCTCCGGCTCAATAACAGGTTCATTTGCAAGTTCTGTCTGCTCTGCCGGTTCCTGTTCCCGCCCTTGTGTTACAAGCTGGGTATTGACCTGTTCCTGCTGTGCCTTCTCCTGCAGGTAAGTTTCTACCTCTGGCAAATAAGTCTCCAGTGTTCCGGTTCGTCCCTCTGTAATCGGGTTAATATCCACCCTGATCCCCGCAATGTAAATACTGTCCTCATGAAGCATATTGAACAAATCATCCTCCCTGGTCGAGCCGGTGTATTCCACCACCACATCCAGGTCCGAATTCTCCTGTTCCATGCCCCTGCAACGGCTTCCAGCTACCACTACATCCACGATCTTCGCATCCAGACCGTATTCATCAATCTGTGACTGCACATAAGCATACACTGTCTTTTCAATATCTTCCGCACTCTGTCCGTCCAGACTGTGAAACAGTTCTTCCGTCTTTGCCCGGAAATCAGCGACCACATTCGCATTATTTTCAATAATTTCTGCCTGCTGTGCTGCCAAGTCAGCCTGTTCCACTTCCTCTGCTTTTTCGGAAAGTTCCTCAAAATTGACAATCTCCGCTTCTGAACCTGCATACACTTCTCCCTGCAAATGCTCATCCCGGTAATACTGCTCCGTCACGGCTGAAAATCTCGGTTCTTTCAAATCTGCAATCACCATATCCATTGCCCTGCGGATGGTAATATCCGGGTTATCGTAGACACCGCCATCCAGCAAATGGTACTGTTCATCCAGAATGGAATAATCATATCCCTCCTCACATTCGTGCATCAGGATATAACGGTCTGCGATATGAACCGCAAGCTCCGTCTCTATCTCATTCTCCTTACCCTCCAGTGTCAGCATGAACTTCGGCAACTCTGTAAATCCAAAAGGATCTACAAAGTGTGCGCTGTTTTCCCCGTTCTCGTGCAATACCACAATATCGCTGACCGATAAGGAATGTGCCTTGTAATCTGTCGGATGGTCAATATTGAACTTTGTATAGATTGCTTCCAGTGTTTCCGATTGCGTCTGTCCCTGCATTTCTGACAGTTCGCCCAGATACACCAGTTTATAATTTTCCGGCAATACCGCATCAAAATTGTCTTTGGTTATGCCCCTACGTTTCAGACTTTCTGTTCCCTCAAAACGGAACTTGTCCAGTTCGGGATTATCCTTTAACTGGTAAATACCGTATTTATCGGTATTTCCATATAAAAGCTGTGCTTCCCTGTTTGCATCAGAGTCTTCAAGCTGCTCCTGCATAAGACGCAGTTTCCTCTCATTCTGCCAGTCCCCTTTTTCAATGCCAAACATTCCCTCATGCTCTGTAATCTGCTTTCTGTCATTTACGGTACTCTCTGAGCCATCCTCATGCAAAAGATATACCGGGAGATCATGGTCAAACAGCTCTAACGCTCTTTCCTTAGTAAGTGGCAGCATTTCATTCCATGTATATCCATATTCCTGCATTTCAGAAATTCCTACCATCGTATCCGGCAGTGCGTCGATCTCTGCCTGCGCATCTATTATCACAAGTGCCACATCCTGATTGCCCTCTGTCTCCTGTGCATAGATATGTTCTGCAAGCTCCCTTGTTTTCTCCATATCTCCCAGTTTGAACGCATAATTGACAATCAGATTTCTCTCCTCATCCGAAAAAGCAGGCTGTCCATGCTCCAGCCTGTGAATGATATGCTCTGCCTGTTGCATGGCGGACAGCTCCACCGCATCCGTCAGTCCTGCATCAAAATCGTACTCAAAATCCCATAAATCCAGTATATCCGTATTTAACCCCGTACTGGATGCGAGCAGAGTTATCTCTGCACCATGCCCGGTCAGATATGCAAGGTAATCTCCGTCCCACGCATTTTCATCGAGTGCCGCCATATCTTTTAATAAATTTCCGACATCCTCCCGTAGCAGATTTGTGATTTTTAAGACTTCCCATTCACTTTCAAAAGCTGACGCAAACTTCACAATCACATCATTGTCATTGATCGGTTCCATTGCCTTATCATAGATGGCTTTCTGCTCTTTCATATCAAACAATTCCTCGGTATCCGTGTTATAGCGGACATCCAGATGATACTCTCCGTACTCCCTTGTATCCTGATTACCGATTTCCGTAACCCATGCACCCTTGCTCTCCAGATATGCCGGAATACTTAATTTATCATTCTCAGCCATTTCCGAAAGTGCCTGCATCAGTTCCTGTCTGTCCATTCCATAGACATCCAGCAGACTAAACTCCGAAAGGTCATCATTTTGTATGAGCAGGATGCTGTCCTTTGTCTGCTCCTGTGATACTTCCCTCTCCCTTCGTATTTCCTCCAACTGCTCCTCAATCCCTGTGATCAGTTCCGATGCCGTCCTGCGAATGGTGTCCATAGATGATTTCAATTCCTTTGTATCCTTGCCACTGCTCCATCCGGCAATGTATCCGAAAGAATACTCTGAAGTATCTACTCCGAAGTGCTGGCATACGGTATAGGCAATACTCTCCGCTTCCACCTCTTTCGTGTTCCGGTCTTTTCTCGCCTGTTCATACTGCTCCACTTCTTTATTATGATTATGTAGTTTGGAATGAGCCACCTCATGAATCATGGTCTTTAAGGTCTGACTCTCGCTCATATTCTCCTGCACTGCAATACGTCTTGCTTCCCGGTCAAAATACCCTTTCGATTCTCCTGCGATTTCTTCCATCTCAATCGGAACCGGAGAAACAGCTTCCACCGCATGGATCATATCCTGGTATCCTTCCACATCGGAAAGAAGCTCCTTCGCTTCCAGTTGCGGGATCGGCTTTCCATCCGTCTGCGACACATCAAATACCGACACCGCACGAAATGCAGGAATCGTAATCTCTACTTCCTCTTTCTGTGGATTGCCGTCACGGTCAAGTATAATTTCCTGTGTGACCGGATCAATCTTGTCACGCTCCTCTTTGATTTTATAGGGTGCAGGGGCAAGAATACGAATTGCTTTCTCCCCTTTATTCACATGACGTTCAAAGTTCTTCTGCCATGCCTTATAGCCTGCCACAAGGGATGCTTCCGGCTTCTGCATGGCAATCAGAAGTGTATTGTTAAAGCTGTAATTATGAAATTTTGACATCGTGGAAAGATAATTTTTGTAACTTTCACTGTTGAAAAGTTCTGTCAGACCACGTTCCAGCTTGTCTGAAAGTTCCTGTACTTTTTGTTTCTCTGTTTGATTATCTGCCATAGATTACCTCCATTTTTGCATGACAAAAGGCAGCCATTATAGCTGCCCTCTGCACAAATACATTATAAAATCTGGTCTTTTCCTTTTGCTTTATCTGTCGCATCCCTTCCTGCAGGTGTCCCGGACACCCTTGCCTTCATTTCGGAGAGTTTCCCCTTCAATGAAGTCCGTTCTGCTGGTCGGTCTGCAAGTTTTCTCTCCAGCTCTGCTTCCTGCGTTTCCTCATCCATGCCAATCGCATCATTCCCCTTTTCATCCATGTTCAGAAGAACATTCAGTGCTGTCAAACGATCCAGCTTCTCACTAAGCTCCACTTCCTGCGCAAACGGCTTATTTACCTCCGCTTTCGCTGTTTCAAGCTGATGTTCCACATTGGAAAGTTTTGTCTGTGCTTCCTCAAGCTGTGCCGGCATTGCTTCCAACGCATTGTTGATACGGGTGATATTGCCGAGCGGATCAGTGCCGACTTCCATCGGATGGCTCATGGCACCTTTCACATTCATCACGAACTTATTATTGAAAGAATCAAAGGTCACATTCAGCTTGAACCCAAGGTATTCCCCCACATCTGCACTGGCATTAATGCCCTTAATTTCCTTGCACATGGCAATGATGGCAGTTCCGGCTTCCTTTTTATCGGTATATGCCTTTCCCCCGATGGTTATTGCAAACTGTTCCTTATCCAACGGCTTATTCTGCTCATATTTCTGCATATCCGCAGTAAAACCATTGATCCGCTCCTTGAAAATAGCGATCTGCTGCGGGTAATGCTTTGTAATGTTATCCTCCAGACGGTATTTCTGGCTTGTATGGTTCGCCTTCATCAGTTTCAGCTTCGATACCTGAATGTCCAAATCCATCTTTTCCTTGATATACGGGTTGCCTGTGGCAAGTGCCTTTACCTCTGCATAGGAAAGTGCCGCTTCATCCACATCCTCACAGCTTCGCACCGGGGATTTACTGGTCATGATCTGACCGATGAATTTCTGCTTATTCTCTATGAGCTGCCACGAGTAACTGTCAAATGTACCTTCCGTAACATAGCGGAAAATTTTGACTTTCGGATTAAGATTGCCCTGCCGTAAAATACGTCCTTCCTGCTGTTCAATGTCAGAAGGACGCCAAGGCACATCCAGATGGTGCAATGCAATCAGCCTGTCCTGCACATTAGTTCCGGCTCCCATTTTTGCGGTGGAACCCAATAAAAAACGAACCTGTCCGCTTCTTACTTTTGCAAACAGCTCCGCTTTTCTCAGTTCCGTATTCGCATCATGGATAAATGCAATTTCTCCTTCCGGTACTCCCTTCTCCATAAGTTTGTTCCTGATGTCCTCATACACATTGAATATCCCGTCCCCTTTTGGTGTAGACAGGTCACAAAAAATTAACTGTGTGGATTTCTGCTCTTTTGTGTCCTGCCAAATCTCAAATGCCTTGTTGACACAGGTTGCAGCCTTTGAATTTTCATCATCCGGCAGCATATCATTGATCAGACGCTGGTCAAGTGCCAACTTTCTGCCATCGTTCGTGATCTTTAACATATTGTCCTCATAAGGCTGTACCTGTCTGTCCCTGACTGCTTCAGCACGTTCCGCAAGTGACGCTACCGTGTCTTTCTGAAATTCACTCGGCTTTAATACCACATTTTCATACTCCGCTTCCGGCACCGGTAGTTTCAGCATATCCGGCGTCTGGATGTCGGCACTTTCCTTGAAAAGACTGATCAGCTCCGGTAAATTGAAGAATTTTGCAAATCTTGTTTTTGCCCGGTATCCGGTTCCCTCGGGGTCGAGTTTGTCAAGACACTTTTTGTGGATTTTCTAAATTAAACGATTTGTCCGTAAAGAAGCCGCCCAAAACCTCGTGCTTGCAGATGTCCTGAAACACCGTATTCAAAGGCTTTTTGGCACTTTCGGACTGCTTTACATTTACGATGAATGTTGTCTTTCCAATTCGCTGTGAATAAGAATGTTTCTGCTCTTTCATATAGTCCGATCCTCTCTTTCATAAGATTTGATTGTGGGGCATTCATATTAGAACACCCAATAACCGCAGTTTCTCAATAGTTCAAGAAGTCATTAAGTCGTGAGTATAATGGAAAAGGTTATCTTTCCATACCTCGCTTGCTCTTTCGTGCCTTGATACGCTCCTGTCTTTCTTTTTCCCTTGCTTCTTTTTCGGCTCGTTCCTGTGCTTCCTTAAAAGAAAAAAGTTGCTTCACTTTTTCGGTAAAAAGTTTGGCAACTTCGGGGAAATGTTCCAACGCTTCAAGAAAAGGTCTGCACTTTTCTTTCAGTTCGTTGTATTTGGTTTTCATTCGTTCCAATGCGTTTGCACTGTCCATATACTTCTGTCGGTAAAAATTTGCACTCTGCTCAAATTTTTTGATTTCCGCACGACTTGTGATACCCTCTTTGGCAAGGGCAGTCAGCTCAGAATAGTCCTTTTGGGAAATTGCCATTTTGCCTGTGAATGTTTTCTGTCCCATACTGTCAATCTCGTTTAAGGTTTTGGAAATATGACGGGCAGGCTCATACTTAACCTGTTCCTTTTGAATACGCTTCTGCAACTTCTCCAATCGCTCTTTGTCCTGTTGGATTTGATATTGCAGGGAAGTCAAATGCTCTGCTGTACTTCCGTATTCGCCACGCTGAAAGCCTTTGAACCCTTGTTCCGTCATATAGTGAAACAATTCATCTTGCAGTATGCTGTACGAAGCTCGGAACATCGGTTTCCCGTTCTTTCTTAGCAACGGATTTCCTTTTTCATCGGTCATCGGAATATCCGATTTCCATTTCTTTGAATGGCTAATCTGATTAACCACTTCCTTAACTGTTCCTCGCAATTTCTCGTCTTTGCAACGCTTACTCCACAAGATTTCTTTCTCCACCACAGGCAGAACCATAGCGTGAAGATGATAGTGGTAAACCTCTTTTCCAAGTTCTTCGCTTGCGGCTACATTGATTTCATCAGCGTGCATTACCGCCGATATAACATTGTCCGCACCGAATTTTTCTTCAATAAAATGATAGGCTTCTTCATAAAACTGCTTTGCGTATTCATAACCGCCGTTACGCTCGAAGTACATCGTGTTCACATCAATCACAATCTCATTAAACAGCGTTGCGTCTTTCCTTAACCCACGAAGCGACACCTGACCGTCTGTTTCCATCTGCTTTAACTGTTCCATATAGGTCGGGGCTGTCGGCTTTTTGAAATGCACATTAAAGGGTATTCGTTCCACAATCACATTCATATTTTCATAGGTTTCATTCTTGCGTTCGTTGTGTCTTTCTGCCTTACTCACATCAGAAGCGGTGTACTTTTTTACCCTTGCACAACTCATATCCGCCTTATTGTTTTTTGCCATTTTGCTCTCCTTTCCAGACAGGGCGAAGCCATTACACAACATTCTTTGAATGTGTGTAACCCACTATGACACTTTCAGACTTCGTCTGCAAAGATGTCGTGGGCAAGGGAGTTCCCCCTTGACCTCCTTTAGATACCTCAATCATAAAAACAGACTGTCCCGCCATCAGACAGCCTGCTTTTATTCTCTCGGTATATCGCCCATCGGCAAAGACCAGTACCACAGAAAGCCTCGTTTTCGTGAGATAACGCCTGCTTTCTTCTTTGCCTTTTTGATGGTCGATTTCTTGAACCCTGCGGCTTCAAGTCTTTCTTCGCAATCCGAAGAAAGCATTTCTCCGTCTTTCAGCATTTCTAAAAGAAATTCTTTCGCCTTGATTTCCTTGTCGTTCGGTCTGCCCATTTTAGGGGCAAGGGACTGGAACGCTTCTTCTGCTGTCATTTCCATTTCAGAAATAAAGTCCACTCCCTTTTCTGCAACCTCAAAGAGAATTGCAGAGCCTGTCGGGGCAAGGTTGGATTTCACTTGAACCATATATCTTGCCGCCGGTGCTTCTTTGTTCGGTGTGCGTGTGATTGCAAGAATACTTCTTGCAGCACCCGCAATATCAATAGAACCGTTGGTACGATAAAGAGGGTTGGTATCTCTCATCTTGTTCATATGAGCGATAATCACGATGGCACAGCCTGTATTTTTTGCAACTGCAATCAAGTGATTAAACTCTGCCCTTGTTTCGTTGGCATTGTTCATTGAACAGTTCTCTCCGATATAGGAACTCATCGGGTCAAGAATTAAAAGTTTTGCGTGATACCTTTCGATTGCTTCAGCAATACGGTTATCTCCAAAGGATAAAGATTTTTCATCTTCTTTGATGAAGATAAGATTTTCTCCGTTCCCACCGGCAGAGTTAAAACGGGGGACTACCGTATCGTCTGCATCATCTTCCGTTGTCTGATAGATGACTGTCATAGGCTCTGTTTCTTCTTCGGTAAAGGGGAGAGGTTCTCCCTTTGAGAGCAGGGCGGCTATGGAAAGCATTAACTTGCTTTTCCCATCGCCAGGATCGCCCTGCAAGAGCGTAACCTTGCCGAACGGAATATACGGATACCACAGCCATTTCACTTCTTTCGGTTCAATCTCACTTGCCTTGATAATTTCAAGCGGTACATTTACATTCATCTCATTTTCCATTTTCATCATTGTTCTTCGTTCTCCTTTTCGATAAATACTTCGGGCAGAGTACCACGATACAGCGGAAACTCTGCTTACAGTCATTACTGCATTTTCTGCAAAGTTCGTTGTAGGTAATGCGATTTCTTTCATTCAGAAACAATGCCCACTCTTGTTTCCGTTTCTTACTCATTCTCGGCATATCAATCCTCCTTTCCGCCTGAAAACAAAAAACCACAGGGAAGATACTTACTGCCTTGTTTCTGTCATTTCTCGGGGCAAAAATCGGGCAAAATTGCCTTTCTAAGCCTTTCAAAAAATCACACAAGGTATTTGTACTAACCTGTGGTTATGTATAAAATTGTAGGGTTTGGGGTAACAAAAAACACCGTATTTCTACGGTGCGTTCTGTCAGATATATTCTGTTTTATGATAGCAGAAAACTGGAATTCACAGTTCTTCCATCCTTCCCATCTTCAGCGCCATAACAAGAGTTCCGGCTGCCATCACAAAGACACCAATTTCAATCACATAGATGGGAAGAAGCGCCGGACCTGCCACGGCAAAGAAGTCCACGATAAAATGAATCCCATATGCAAGAACCGCTGTAAAAGCCGCTGTCCTGCATTTGCCTGCCTTTACCGCCCGGTAGATCAGCAGTGACAACCCGATATGCAGAATGATGGCACTGATTCTTTCGATTCCGCTTACAAAAAAGAGTGGTGCCGGTGTTGTCCATAGGGCCGACAGCTGTGACACGGTCTGGTTTGCAGACTCAGCAGGAAGTGCCGCCAGCGTATTCTGCATGGCTCCGCTGTTGATCATCAGCATGGACACAAGATTGCTGATTCCGGAGAGTCCTCCGAGCAGAATGGCCTCCACACCGCCATGCCCGATTCCATACATCAGTGCATTTGGAAAATCCAGCCATTTCTTCATCCAGAACTTCATGGCAATCAGTCTTCCGGTCTCTTCAAAAACCGCTGCAGCCAAAGCCGCGTACACATAGTAAAGCCATGGCCTGCTCTGTGCGTTCAGTCCGCAGAACTGAATGACAAGAACATGCAGCAGCTGCTCCAACAGCATGGCAAACAGCAGATAGGTTCCTGCTCCGATAAAGAACGAGGAAATCCTTGCCTTAAGCTTCACCCTTCCTGCAATGAACAAAGCAATCGGTACCCCCATCGAGAGGACAACGGAGCAGATAACTCCCGCTATCGCCAGACCTGATATTGTGTTCAATTCCATCTTTATACCTCCCTGATTCTCAAAAAATTCCTTTATTGTATTTGAACTGTCCATACAATATAAAGCCTAATCCGACAATAACTGCTGGAAGAATGATATAATCTATAATTATTTCACTCCAAAACGAAACAATAAAACCTAATACAAGAGATATTCCTATAATCAGCGTTCCTGTGCCGACTGTTTTTCCATACTTTGGTATATCTTCTTCCTTTACTTTTCGCCTGTTATAAGAGTGAATTGTGCTGATATTGCCTTTGATATTTACAATTCCCACAACAGATATGAACACTCCCAAAATCAACATTATAATATTTTCCATAATGACCTCCTAAAAATAGAATAGTTCCTCAAATTTTTTGTCCAATGCAATACAAAGAATTAGAGCCAATTTTGCAGTTGGATTAAACTGTCCTGTTTCAATAGAACTAATGGTATTTCTTGATACCCCTACCATTTCTGCAAGCTGAGCTTGAGAAAGATTTGCTTCTGTGCGAACTTCCTTTAAGTGATTTTTCAGTTGTAATTGTTCTTTCATATTCTCACCTCTAAAAGATGGCTAACAAATCCAACAAATGCCAAAATGGAAAGCACAAAAAACAGAACAGTCAAGACCAAATCGCTCTTTCGCTTCATTTTGATAAAACGAACTAACCATTGTGTTGCAATAATGCTGAAGTATATAACCCACGGACTGTAAATCATAGTATGAGCAAGCACAGAAGATAACAGCGAAAGCAAACAACACACTAAAGCACCAACTCTGCTTGCGTGACTTCCGGCTTGATATACCACTTCCATTTCAGCCAAGTCCTTATTGCGATGTTCTTTTCTGCTTGCATTTAAGATTTCGTCCTTTTTCATAAAAACACCTCCATGCCAAGTTTTCTTTGCATATTTTAATTATACACATACCAAGTTTTCTTGTCAATAGAGTTCATAAAAAAGTTACAACCGATATAAGAGATAACTTTTCTACCACTTCGATTATGCGTTAGATTGGAATCTTGCTAGTGTGAAGTATTATATAACCAAATTGAAGGAAAAGAATTATCTGAAGAGGCAGGGAAGTAGCCAAAAAGGGAAATGGGTGATATTAACAAAACGAGATTAACACTTGTATCAATTCGTGTTAAACTATGAAATGTAAGGAGGAGAGAAAGATGCCTAGAAAACCATCATTAGACGGCAAAGATTCTAGTCTGAGAATCAGGATGTCACCAGAGCAAAAAGAAAAGCTAGTATCTTATGCAGAGAGACATTATCAGACTATGAGTAATGTAATATTCCAGGCATTGGACATTCTTTACGCAAGAGAAGAACAACAAAATAATAAAGAGTAAAATGGAGTTATTTTGGAGTTTATTTCTTCATATGCGGTGCGAAAAGCACAAAATTAGAACGCACATTCGAAAT
>OHUN01000857.1_pt1 | contig 16271 bp, 14 predicted proteins | sample 1579211 | NCBI WGS metagenome assembly OHUN01 (sample SAMEA3879560, study PRJEB24766) | human gut metagenome | biome: human-associated habitat; feature: feces | place: USA | collected 1985/1987
TGCCGCACCTCGCTCGCCGTATCGGCACTTAGAATTATGCGGTATTGCCTTTATAATCCGGGCGTATTATCTGCCTCTAAAATGGCGTCGTTTTCTTCTTTATACTTGGCTGCGGTATCGCTGTCCAGCACATACACATTCACGGCAATCACTGCATTATCAACGCTTTCGGAGTAAGTCTCGTAATACAGGTCAATAAATGCGCTCCCCGTCATCATGGCTGTGCCAGTATCTGCCGCATAAGCATAACCGTACACAAACCGGCCGTCTGCGGAGGTAATATACATCAGGCTTCCATAGGGAATCACATTGGGGTTGACCGCCACCGTACCATAGGTCAGCCGCCGCCCCGAAGATCCTTTTGCCGTCGGCGATGCCGAATACCCGGTGGAACGCTGTGCGGTATAAGTTGCCGCAATGCCCTCGCATGGTTTGCCGTCCACGATCTCGGGGCCCACAAAGGAGCTGACAGGTGCCTGCTCGTCATAGTGTTTTATAATGGTGGGCACCATTTCTATCACAGTTTCGCGGTTCGTTTCTGTTGTGTCAGTCAGTTCGCCATCCACATAGGTTTCCCGGTAGCTCACGCTGCACAGGCCGTCGCTGCCCTGCTGGATCAGCTGTTCTTTGCTCTGTTTGCGGTAGAACAGGCTGGTTTCCACATACTGGGTCTCAGTGGGAATCACTTCGTCCTGAGTGTATTCTTCATAGCGCACCCGCTGGATGGTCACCATGGTGTTTTCCTGGGCCGGGGTATCCAGCGCAGGCTCAATCCAGTCATCTGGGCCAAGGGGAATGCCGGCTTCCGCTAGAACATCTCCCACGGTGCCGCCGGTCACCACAACCTCCTGCACACCGCCGTCCACCGTGACGGGCACGGTGTAAGCGCGCAGGATGTGGATCTGGTCAAGGCCTGCATCCTCGGTAATTTCTAGCTCGTCCTCGGTATCGGGTGCCGCAATGCCGACTTGCTGCATCAGCGTTTTGATATCATGCGCCGAGGTGATAGCCATGCCCTGTGCACCGTGGGTATCGGTAATTTTAACCACATGCAGCTGGCTGCCGGTGAAGGCCACACAGCCCGCCAGCGCCCCCAGGCTTACCAGCAGAGTTCCCCACCGCGGCAACCCAAGCGCGGCACGGCGCCGGATATGCTCTTTTGTTTTTGTTGATAACATAAGTTCCCCTTCCACATCAAGTCCAACCGCCTGAACGGGCAGGCACTATGTTCCTGACTGTAACAGAAAACACGTCATAAAAAATGTCGGCCCAAAATGAGCCGACATAATAAGAATCGGATTGAATAAATCAGCGCTTGCTGAACTGCGGTGCGCGACGAGCGGCTTTGAGGCCGTATTTCTTACGTTCCTTCATACGAGGATCGCGGGTCAGGAAGCCAGCCTTCTTCAGGGTGCTGCGCAGCTCGGGGTCGAACTGCAGCAGAGCGCGGGACAGGCCGTGGCGGATAGCGCCAGCCTGGCCGGAAGTACCGCCGCCGACAACGTTAATCACGATGTCGAACTTGCCATCGGTGTTGGTCAGAGCCAGCGGGCTGCGGACCATCAGCTTCAGGGTTTCCAGGCCGAAGTAATCGTCGATATCACGATTGTTGATGGTAATCTTGCCGGTGCCATTGTAGACGCGGACGCGGGCAACGGAATGCTTACGACGGCCAGTGCCGTAGAAATACTGTTTAGTTTCGTACATCTTCTATTGCCTCCTTATCAAAATTCCACAACTTCGGGCTTCTGGGCAGCATGTGCATGCTCAGCAGTCTTGTAGCAGTGCAGGCGGGTCATAGCCTTAGCGCCCAGGGTGTTGGAAGGAACCATACCCTTAACAGCGTAGGTCATAGCCTTATCGCTGGCTTCAGCCATCAAGGTCTTATACTGGGTTTCCTTCAGGCCGCCGATCCAGCCAGAATGGGTGCGATGATACTTCTTTTCCAGCTTCTTGCCAGTCAGAACAGCTTCGTCGCAGTTAATCACGATGACATGGTCACCGCAGTCAACATTGGGGGTAAAGGTAGTCTTGTTCTTACCACGCAGCAGGACAGCGGCCTGGGCAGCAACGCGGCCGAGCGGTTTGCCGGCAGCATCAATAACATACCACTTGCGGTCGACCATCTCAGCGGGCTTAGCGAGAGTAGTGCTCATGATTTGAATCCTCCATACTTTATAGTGACGCATCCGAATCATTTCGGTTTATTCAAAGCGCAATGCACAGCACGGCACTGCGCTGATTTCGCGCAAGTATGATTTTAGCAAATACGCGCTGTTTCGTCAAGGGATTTTGCAAATAAAATCATTTTATTCTCGTGTAGCTCTTGTTTTCTTGTGTTTTCTCTCGTTTTCTAACGTTTTCGCAAACGGCATTTTACTGTTTTGCCTTTTGCACCTGTTTTTGTGTACCCTGCAGCAAAGTGTTCTGCCCGCTTTGTGCAGTCTGCTGGTTTCCGGTTTTCTCCCCTGCCCTGCTTTGCCAGCCAAACTGCGGCGCGGGCGCGGCTTTGTTTTTGCAGCTCCTGTGCGGTGCTTTGATAAAATTCTTCCGATTTGGCTGCGGCTGTTGGCATTGGGCAGCAGGATGTGCTATAATAGCGATGTTTATAGTATCGTCTTAGAGTGTATAAAGGTAAGGTGGAACGGGCATGCAGCGCTTGGAGGGTCTGCTGCGCAAGGCAGTGCAGGATTACGAGATGATCGCACCGGGCGACCGGGTATGCGTTGGTGTTTCCGGCGGGAAGGACAGCGTTGCGCTGACCGTGGCGCTGGGACACCTGCGGCGGTATCTCGGCGTTCCGTTTGAGGTCATGGCGGTCACGCTGGACCCGCGCTTTGGCGGGGTGGAAGCCGACTACCAGCCACTTGCGGACCTGTTTGCGCAGGAAGGCATTCCTTACGAAATACGGCGCACGGATATCGGCCCCGTGGTATTTGATTACCGCAAAGAGCCGAACCCCTGCGCGCTGTGTGCCAAAATGCGGCGCGGGGCACTGCACGCTGCCGCGCAGGAACTTGGCTGCAACAAAGTGGCGCTGGGGCACCACCTGGATGATGCCGTGGAGACTTTTTACATGAACCTTTGGCGGGAAGGCCGTATTGGGTGTTTTTCGCCCGTGACCTATCTGGACCAGCGCAACATTACGCTGATCCGGCCAATGATCTTTGCCACCGAAAGCGAGGTAAAAAGCGCGGTATACCACGCCGGGCTGCCCATCATCAAAAGCCGCTGCCCGGCTGATGGCGCCACAGTGCGCGAACAGACCAAATTGTTTGTGCAGCAGATGAGCCGGGACGACCCGGCTTTCCGTCAGAAAACACTGCACGCTTTGCAGCAAAGCGGCATTGACGGCTGGCGGCCGCTGCATACCGGGCGCACGCGGGGCTAGATTCCCCGTTGTGTTTTGTATCGAAATGGGGTGGATTGCAATGACGAACGAACTGTACGAAAAGCATTGTTGGGCATTGGTTGATCTGGATGCTATGCAGAGCAACCTGGCACTGATCAAAAAGACGGTGGGCGCGCCGGTGTGCTGCGTTGTCAAGGCGGACGCTTACGGCCACGGCGCCGCTGTGGCCGGGCCCTGGCTGGAAGAAAACGGTGCAGCCGCTTTTGCGGTCAGCTGCCTGGCCGAAGCGCGGCACCTGCGCCGCCACGGGATCAGTAAACCCATCTTGATTCTGGGCTACACCGACCCGCTGCAGGTGGATCAGCTGGCGTTCAACTGCATTACCCAGACCGTCTATTCTGAAGAGTATGCCAAGGCGCTTTCCGCCGCCGCCCAAAATGCCGGCGTGGAGGTACACTGCCACTTTAAGGTTGATACCGGTATGGGACGCATTGGGTTCAGCGTGCGTTCTGACTTTGAGGTGGCAATCGCTGCCATGGAGCGCTGCGCCACCCTGCCCAAGCTGCACTTCAGCGGTATTTTCCAGCATTTTGCCGTGGCAGACAGCACCACGCCGGAAAACGAAGCCTACACCCAAGCCCAGCACGCCCTGTTTGAGCGCACCGTGCAGCGGCTGCAGGCGGACGGCGTTGCCCTGCACACCATCCACTGCGCCAACTCTGCCGCACAAATGCGCTACCCGGAATGGCACTACAGCCTGACCCGCGCAGGCATTATCCTGTATGGGCTGGACCCCAGCCCGGAAGTGCATTTTGACGGCCTGCGCCCCACCATGACGCTGAAAAGTGTTGTGGCATTTGTGAAGGACCTTTTACCCGGTGAGAGCGTGAGCTATGGCCGCACCTACACAGCCAACACACTCCGCAAGGTTGCCACCGTATGCGTTGGCTATGCGGACGGCTACCCCCGCGCGCTTTCCGGCAGCAATGGCAACCCCAATGCGGGGGTTATGAGCATCCGCGGAAAGCCCGCCCCGATAATCGGCCGGGTGTGCATGGATCAGACCCTGGTGGATGTGACCGATATCCCCGATGTTAAAATGAATGATGAAGTAACGGTATTCGGCCCTGAAAACGCTGCGATTGGCGCAGATACCGCCGACAGCATTGCAGCTAAGACCGGCACCATCAACTATGAAATTATCTGCGGCATCAGCCGCCGGGTTCCCCGTGTTTACCTGCGGGACGGCGCGCCGGTGCGTATCTGGAACGATTTGGAGGAAACCTGATGGCACGCGACAATATTCGCAACTTTTGTATCATTGCCCACATTGACCACGGCAAGTCCACACTGTCGGACCGTATTCTGGAGCTGACCGACAGCGTGGACAAGCGCACCATGGAGGACCAGATTCTGGACGACATGGAGCTGGAACGCGAGCGCGGCATTACCATCAAAGCCCGCGCCGTTACCATGCACTACCACGCCGATGACGGCAAGGAATACGAGTTCAACCTGATCGACACGCCGGGCCACGTTGACTTTCAGTACGAAGTCAGCCGCAGCCTGGCTGCCTGTGAGGGTGCCATCCTGGTGGTGGATGCCAGCCAGGGCGTGGAAGCCCAGACGCTGGCCAACTGCTACCTGGCCATTGACCACAACCTGGAAGTTGTGCCCATCCTGAATAAGATTGACCTGCCCAGCGCTGACCCGGATGCCGCCGCCAAAGAGGTGGAGGATGTCATCGGTCTGCCCTGCATGGATGCCCCGCGCGTGAGCGCCAAGATGGGCATCAATATCCGCGAAGTGCTGGAACGCGTGGTGCAGGATGTTCCCGCCCCGCAGGGCGACCCCGATGCCCCGCTGAAAGCCCTGATCTTTGACTCCATTTACGACAGCTACAAGGGCGTTATCGTCTATGTGCGCGTGTTTGAAGGCACCGTGCGCCCCGGCGATACCATCAAGCTGATGAACACCGGCGCAACCTTCCAGCTGGTGGAAGTGGGCCACATGGGTGCTACTGCCCTGGCCCCCTGCGATAAGCTGGAGGCCGGTGAAGTCGGCTACCTGACGGCCTCCATCAAGACCGTGCGCGATACCCGCGTGGGCGATACCATCACCCTGGCCGAAACCCCCACGGCGGAAGCTCTGCCCGGTTTCCGCCAGGTAACGCCGATGGTGTTCTGCGGCATTTACCCCGCCGATGGCGCCGACTACCCTGATTTGAAAGATGCGCTGGAAAAGCTGCAGCTGAACGATGCCGCCTTGAGCTTTGAGCCGGAAACCAGTGCGGCCCTGGGCTTCGGCTTCCGCTGCGGGTTCCTTGGGCTGCTGCACATGGAAATCATCACCGAGCGGTTGGAGCGCGAGTTTGACCTTGACCTGATCACCACCACCCCCGGTGTTCAGTACCGGCTGACCTTGACGGACGGCACGGTGGAAGTGATCGATAACCCCTCCGCCTATCCCGACCCGGCCCGCATTGCCAAGGCGGAAGAACCATTTGTGGATGCCCACATTTACACCCCCAACGATTATGTTGGCCCGCTGATGGACCTGTGCCAGCAAAAGCGCGGCACCCTGATTGCGATGGATTACCTGGATGAGACTCGCGTGGACCTGCATTACCAGATTCCGCTGGGCGAGATTGTTTATGACTTCTTTGACGCCATCAAGAGCCGCAGCCGCGGTTACGCCAGCTATGACTATGCGTGGGAGGGCTGGCACCAGTCCGAGCTGGTCAAGCTAGACTTCCTGCTGAACGGCGAGATCGTGGATGCGCTTTCGATGATCGTATTTGCGGATAACGCTTACGCCAAGGGGCGCCGCATCTGCGAAAAGCTGAAGGAAAACATCCCGCGCGCTTTGTTTGAAATTCCCATTCAGGCGGCCGTGGGCGGCAAGATCATTGCCCGCGAAACAGTCAAGGCCGTGCGCAAGGATGTTTTGGCCAAGTGCTATGGCGGCGATATTACCCGTAAAAAGAAGCTGCTGGAAAAGCAGAAAGCCGGTAAAAAGAAGATGCGCAAACTGGGCAGCGTGACCCTGCCCAGCGAAGCTTTTACCGCCGTGCTGAAGCTGGATTCCGATACCTGATTGACTACAGCACCATAGATAGCAGCACCCGCCGGGGCGGCGCAGCACAACAGCTGCCTGCCCCGGCGGGTTTGTTTTTGGCGCGGCGCATTTAGGCCAGTGGCCGAATATAAAACGACCACCCCCTGCCCTGCCGCACAAGGTTTTACCGTGCGGTCGGGGCAAGGGGTGGTTTTGTGTTATTTCCGTTCAGGCGTTCAGCTTACCGCCGGGCGGCAGCGAACGCGGCAAAAGAGTTCAGCGGATCTCGATGCCCAGCTTGAACTTGAGGTTGCCGAGGATTTTCTTGACAAAGCGGTCCACATCGGCAGCTTCCAGGGCTTTGTTTTCCGGTGCAAAGTGCAAGGTGAACGCCATGCTCTTTTTGCCGGCGCCAATGGCTTCGCTGCGGTAGATATCAAACAGCTCCACATCGGCCAGCTGCTTGCAGGCGCGCTTCATTTCGGCAATGATGGTGCCGCAGGGGGTTTCCTCGTCAGCAACCAGAGCCAGGTCACGGGCCACGGTATCGAACTCCGGCAGCGGATGATAACGCAGACCGGCAGGCAGCTGTGCCACCAGCGTCTCGTAATCGATCTCGCCCAGGAAGATCTTCTGGTTGGCGCGGCTATCACGCGGCAGATCCAGACCGGCCTGCACATCGTTGGCCAGCTTGCCAAAGCTGCCCACACGCACGCCGTTGCACAGGATGTAAGCGGCAATGCCGGGGTGCAGGTAAGGCACATCCTCGGCACGCTCCACCTCAAAGGTTACGCCGAAGGAAGCAGCCAGGTCTTCCAGTGCGCCCTTAACGGCAAAGAAATCCTCATGCTCACCAAAGGCCACAAAGCCCAGGTGCAGGCGCTCTTCCGGCAGTTCGGTCAGCGGAAGCTGTTTGGGCACATAAATGTTGGAAAGCTCAAACAGACGGCCGGCAGCGTTGCCCTTTTTCAGATTGGTAACCGCCACGTTCAACAGGCTGGGTGCCAGCAGGGAGCGCATGATGGTCAGGTTGGAGGAGATGGGGTTGACAATGCGGATGACATTGCGCTCCGGTGCATCGGGGGCAATGTGCAGGGCATCCAGGTCGGCATCCGCATAGAATGCCAGCGTCATAGCCTCATAGAAGCCTTGGGCACACATAGCGCTCTTGAGCTTATCGCGGCGGTGCTGGTCAGCCGCCAGGCCCCCGGTGGTGACCTGGGCAGCTTTCAGGAAGGTGGGGGTGATATGGTCATAGCCATATTCACGGATCACTTCCTCGGCCAGGTCCGGCTCGCCGATCTCGATATCCTCGCGGTAGCGCGGAGCAACCACCTGCATGGTGTCACCGTCGGCTTCCATCGTCACTTCAAAGCTGAGCTTTTTCAGGATGGCCAGAATTTCCTCGGTGGGCACGGTAATGCCCAGAATGGCGTTGATGGCGCTGATGCGGGCGGTGAAGTGCTTGCCTTTACGCGGAGCACCGGCAGAGCAGTCAAACTCGGTGGCGGTCACTTCGCCGCAGCCCAGCTCCTGGATCAGGTGCAGGGCGCGGGCCATGCCCAGCTCGGTGGTATATTCGCTGATGCCCTTCTCGTAATGGGCGGAAGCATCCGTGTTCTGGCCAAGGCCGCGGGCGGTCTTGCGGATGTTATCGCGGGCAAACTTGGCAGATTCAAACAGCAGCTGGGTAGTTTCCGGCTTGATCTCGCTGTTCAGGCCGCCCATAACACCGGCCAGGGCAACCGGCTTTTCGCCATCGCAGATGACCAGGTTCTGGGGGGTCAGGGTAAACTCCTTGCTGTCCAGCGTAGTGATCTTCTCGCCGTCCTTGGCACGGCGCACAATGATCTGGCAGCTTTCCAGCGTGTCCATATCAAAGGCGTGCATCGGCTGGCCGATTTCCAGCATGACATAGTTGGTGATATCCACCACGTTGGAAATGCTGCGCAGGCCACACAAGGCCAGCTGGCGGCGCATCCAGCGCGGAGATTCACCGGTGGTGATGTTGCGCACATAGTGGCCCAGGTAGCGCGGGCACAGGTCCGGTGCTTCCACCGTAATGCTCAGGCGCGGGTCCTTGTAATCGCTCACGGTGTAATCGGTGGCAGGCATTTTCAGGGGCTTGTTCAGCACAGCGGCAACTTCGCGTGCAATGCCCAGAACGCTCTGGCAGTCGGCACGGTTGGCGGTGATGGAGATATCAAAGATATAATCATCCAACCCAACAACCTGCTGAATGGGGGTTCCGGGCACGGTATCTTTGGGCAGGTCCAGCAGGCCGTATACCTCAGCGCCGGGGTACAGGTCCTCGTTCAGACCCAGTTCCTCGCCGGAGCAAAGCATACCGTTGGATTCAATGCCCATCAAGGGCTTTGCCTTGATCTTGATGCCTCCGGGCAGCGTGGAGCCGTCCAGAGCAGCGGGGGTGTGCATACCGGCGTACACATTGGACGCACCAGTGGAGATCTGAATATCATGGCCATAGTCGCCGCAGTCCACCTTACAGATATGCAGGTGGGTGCCCTCCTGGGGCACGCACTCGGTCACAACGCCAACAACAACCTTGCTGATCTCAGCGCCAAGGTCGATGAGTTCTTCTACTTCAAAGCCACAGTCGAATAGTTTGGTTTCCAGCTCCTGGGCGGAAACATCAATATCCACATACTGTTTAAGCCAGCTGAATGGTACTTTCATTGTTGTTCCCCTCCTTAACCCTTGAACTGTTCGAGGAAGCGCAGGTCGTTCTCGAACATCAGGCCGATGTTGTTGATGCCGTACTTAAGCATGGCGATACGCTCGATACCGATACCGAAAGCAAAGCCGGAGTATACCTCAGGGTCAATGCCGCAGTTTTCCAGCACGCTGCGGTGCACAACGCCAGCCCCCAGAACTTCGATCCAGCCGCTGTGCTTGCACAGGGGGCAGCCCTTGCCGTGGCATTCAAAGCAACTTACGTCAACCTCCACACTGGGCTCAGTGAACGGGAAATAGGACGGGCGCAGGCGGGTTTTGACCTCCGGGCCAAACAAAGCCTGCACAAAGCGGTCCAGCATGCCCTGCAGGTCGCACAGGGTAATGCCCTTATCCACAACCAGACCTTCCATCTGGTGGAACATCGGGGAGTGGGTTGCGTCAGAGTCAGAGCGGAACACGCGGCCGGGCACCAGAACCTTGATGGGGGGCTTTTCCTTATCCATCACACGGATCTGGCCGCCGCTGGTCTGGGTGCGCAGAACAATGTCATCCGCCACATAGAAGGTATCCTGCATATCGCGGGCCGGGTGGTTTTTGGGTACGTTCAGGCGGGTAAAGTTGTGGTCATCGTCCTCAATTTCGGGACCTTCGTAAATTTCAAAGCCCATGCCGGCAAACACATCAATGATCTCATTCTTGATCTGGGTGATAGGATGCAGTGCGCCGGTGGCGTGGTGGGTGCCGGGCAGGGTGATATCCACGGCTTCGGCCTTGTTGCGGGCGGCAAGCTCGGCCTTTTCGATCTCGGCGGAAGCAGCCTGATACTGGCCCTCCACCCAGACCTTGAACTCGTTGATGGTTTTACCGGCGGCGGGGCGTTCCTCTTTGGGAACATCGCGCAGGGACTTGGTCAGTCCGGTCACGCTGCCGTTTTTGCTCAGATACTTCTGCCAAAAGGCGGAAAGTTCATCTTTGTTGTGCACTGCTGCAAGGTCGGCTTCCAGCTCGGCGCGCAGTGCGGCGATTTTTTCTTCCATAATGCACCTCTTTGATGATTTACGGGGCGAAGGCTGCTCGCTTTTGCTGCAAAACAAAATAAAAAAGCCCCGTCCCTGAACGGTAAAATCAGGGACGAAGCTGTAACATTCATTTACACTCCGCGGTACCACCCGTGTTCCGCCAAACCATGTCTGGCGGCACTCGATGCTTTGTAACGGGGCAGACCGTCCCGCGCTAATGGCTGCAATGCAGGGTTCACACAGGCCGCTCAGGAGCGAACTTCTGCCAGCAGGCTTTCGGGGCGGCTTACAGCCGATGGCCGCCCTCTCTGTGCTAAGTTTGCAGGCATACTTTCTCCGTCAATGCGTTTAACATAAAGCATTATAGGCCGTTTGGCCTTTTTTGTCAACCCTGGACGCACAGCAAAAAGGGCGCTGCCCCTTGCGGAACAGCGCCCTTTTTTCAAATTATCAAAACCGATCAGTCGTTGCGGCGGGAACGGCCCACGATGCGGACGATATACAGGAAGATGTTGATATAATCCAGGTACAGGCTGAGTGCGCCGATGATGGAGGATTTGTGCAGCATGGAAGCATCGCCGCCATAGTAGGCGTAATAGTACTTCAGCTTCTGGGTGTCATAAGCCGTGAACAGCATAAACACCAGAACCGAAACCGCGCAAAGCACGATATCCATCATACCAAAGCCCGTGCCGGTCAGCATGCCGATCAGGCCGCCCACCAGGCTGGTCAAAATAATGGCAATCAAAGCACCCATCAGGTTGATACCCCAGCCGCTCAAATCGCGCTGGGTTCGGGCACCGTAAACAGCCATAACGCCAAAGTACACGGTACCAACCAGGAACGCCAAAATCAGCGTGGAAAGATCATAGATGATAAAGTAGGTGCTCAGGTTGATGCCGTTCAGCACCGCATAGGCGAAGAACAGCCCCGTTGCGGTGGTGGGCTGCAGGCGTTCCACCCTAGCGGACAGAACCGCAACCAGCACCAGCTCCGCAATGCTCAGGAGGAATACCAAGCCGGTGCTGAACATCAGCTCAAACAGCGGGGTGGTAACGGTAAGCAATGCCGTTGCAAAGGTAACCAGCAAACCGGCGGCCATCCAGCCGTAGGTGCGGGTCATATACTGGCTTAACGTGCCGAACGGACTTTCGGCATAGGAGATATTATAATATTTCTGGTCCATAAAACAGACCCCTTTCTTTTTGGCTGGTTCTATTATATACTCTGTATTGAGTGAAATGTGTTATCGATATGTGAATTCTCTATTACACTTTTTTGTTCCTGCCCTATTTTAAGGCAATACCGCATAATTCTAAGTACCGATACGGCGAGCGAGGTGCGGCAGATGCTAAGCCAAAAGCGCAGATAATACTGGATGTCTTATCGAGCATTTTGGCAACGCAGATGCCGTGCCGCAGCCGCCGGAGCGGTGCTTAAGCCGTTAGGCGGGAATTGTGCGGTGTTGCCTTAACGGAATTCTATCATTTTTGCAAGATAAGGAGCCATGCCTTGCCCAACCCCGATACTTACGGCATTTACCTGCACATCCCTTACTGCCGCAGCAAATGCCGCTATTGTGATTTTTACTCTGCCCCCGGCACGCGCGGGGTGCCGGATGAATATGTAACCGCACTGCTGCGCGAACTTTCCAAAAGCTCCCGCAGGCCGGACACGTTATATTTTGGCGGCGGCACCCCCGCCCTGCTGCGGCCGGACCAGGTGCACCGACTGATCAAAGCCGCCGCCCCGCTGCCGGGTGCGGAGATCACGCTGGAAGCCAACCCCGATGTAGTGACGCCGGAAAATCTGGCTGGTTTTGCAGCCGCCGGGGTAACCCGCATCAGCTTTGGGGTACAGAGCGCAGACGACGCCCAGTTGCGCCGCCTGGGCCGTACCCACACCGCTGCTGCCGCCGCGCAGGCGTTTGCCTGGGCGCGGGAGGCAGGCTTCCGGGAGATCTGCGGGGATATTATGCTGGCGCTGCCCTATTATTCCATCGCGGAGTTTGATAAAACCCTTGCCCTGCTGCAGGCGGGTGGCTGCACCCATATTTCGGCCTATCTGCTCAAGATCGAGCCCGGCACCGCCTTTGGCCGCACCCCGCCGCCGGGCCTGCCGGATGCCGACGCCGCCGCGGAGTTTTACCTGTACGCCGTGCAGCGTCTGGCGCAGGAGGGCTACCGGCAATACGAGATCAGCAACTTTGCCTGCCCCGGCCACGAAGGGCGGCACAATCTGCTGTATTGGAACTGTAAAGATTACTGGGGCATTGGTCCGGCGTCCCACAGCTGCCTGGGCAGTGTGCGCCGCTTTTGGCCCAATGACACCGCTGCTTTTATTGCCGGGACTGTTCAAGAGCAGTACGAAGGCCCCTGCAACGCCGAGGATTACCTGATCATGCAGTTGCGCCTTTGCAGCGGGCTGAATCTGACCGAGTATGCGGCCCGGTACGGCGTTCGGTTCGATGCCGGCCAGATGGCATTTTTGCGCCACTGCGCCGCCAGCGGCTATGCTGTGCTGGATGGCGATACCCTGCGGCTGACGCCGAGTGGCATGATCGTGCAGAATGCCATCCTGGAAGAACTGATTTGATTTTCAAAAATATCCGCCGTCCATATGGGTGCTTTGGGCCACTGGCTGGTCGTGCAGCCCCATCGAAACGCCCAGTGCTTCATCCACGCGGCGCATGTCATCTTCCGGAATGCGCCCGGCGCGCTCCCTCAGGCGGCGTTTATCCAGTGTGCGAATTTGTTCGGTCAGCACAATGCTGTCTTTGGCCAGGCCGCAGCGGTTGGCCCGCACGCCGATATGGGTGGGCAGGCGGTTTTTATCCTGCCTGCTGGTGATGGCGGCAGCGATCACGGTGGGGCTGTGCCGGTTGCCGATATCGTTCTGAATGATAAGTACCGGCCTGACTCCCCCCTGCTCCGACCCAACCACCGGGCTGAGATCTGCGTAAAACACTTCACCTCTGTGCACTTCCATAACAAAACCTCCCTGCTGATACTGCAATGCGTTCTGTTTACAGTATAAGCAGGGAGGCTTTATTTTAATCATGAATCGGTGGGGCAAAAAGCATTGCGATTCTATCTGGCGGGGAATGCAAGTGGTTGCCATATGCCCAACATGCGGGACAGCAAACATCGTCCCCTACAAATGATTTGCAGCGTTTGCTGCAATCAGCAAGGTTTCCATGCGGCGGGCAGGGGCCTTGAAATGTACCGCAAACCACACAAATACTTTGCCGTGCTTTACTGCTTGCGGCAAACCATTTATCACTCCACCCGTTCCAACACCACAAACGCACCGGCAAGGCCGGCCTCATGGGTCAAGCTCAAATGAGCCTGCAAATGGTTCTGCGCCATGAAACGGGCGGCTTTACCGGTAAATTCCAGGTAAGGCGCACCGCTTGGCTGGCGCAGGGCGGCGATTTCCGCCATGGAGAACCCGGAAAGGCCGGTGCCGCAGGCTTTCAAAAATGCTTCTTTTGCAGCAAAGTTGGCCGCGGCGGTTTCCGCCTGCTTCTTGCCCGTATGGGCGACAATGAGCTCCTGCTCCGCCGGGGTATACACATGCTGCAAAAATGCCGGGCGGGCAATGCTCTTTTCAATCCGGCCCACATCACACAGGTCTGTGCCAATGCCGTAAATCACAGCAGGCCCTCCTTTTCCAGCGCGGCCAGCAGGGCAGCTTTCTCGTTGGGCAAGCGGCCCTCCATCACGGCGCGCAGCAAGGTGTTCAGCGCCTTACCCACCGCGGGACCGGGGGTGATGCCTGCATCCATCAGGCTGGCCCCGTTCACGGCAAGCTGGCCTACCGTATAACAGGCGGTAGCCGAAAGTTCCAGCATCCGTCCCTCAAAAGCGCGCACCTGCTGTTCGCGCTGCATCACTCCCGCATTGCGGGCATGGGCGGCAAGATCCGCGAGCTTCAGGCGGCAAAGGCGCTGCAAAAATGCGGCACCATAACGGTTCAGCATGTTCAGGATGCCGGCATCATCGCTGGGCAGGGTACCATCGTGGATAGCAACCAGCGCGCTGGCGCTTTCCACAAGATAAGTAGGCGCCTTAAGCCGCAGCAGGATGCTGCGCGCCATTTTACTTCCGGCCTGGTTGTGGCCGGGGAAATGCGCCGCGCCGTCCGGGCCGACGGTGCGGCACTCCGGCTTGGCCAGATCATGCAGAAAAACACTCCACCGCAGAATGCGGGCATTTTTATCGTCCATGCCCGCCACATCCAGCAGTTCCACCGCCACGGCGGTGTGCTGCCACACATCATAGCAGTGCCAGCGCCCCGGCTGGGTGCAGCCGATGCATGGCTCAATCTCCGGCACCGCCCCGGCAAGAATCCTGCCATAGCGGTTCAGCACTTTGCCCGCAGCGGGGGCGGCCAGCAGCTTATCCAGCTCGGTATAAATGCGCTCGGCGGAAATATTCTGGATGCTCTGCCGCATGTCCAGCGCGGCGCGCTCGGTGGCTTCCTCCAGAGCAAAATCCAGCTGGGCGGCCAGCCGCACCGCGCGCAGGATGCGCAGGGCGTCCTCGGCAAAACGTTCTTCCGGGTCGCCCACGCAGCGCATCAGGCAGGCGTGCAGGTCACTGCGGCCGCCGTACAGGTCGATCAGTCCCTCGCCGGGGGCATAAGCCATGGCGTTGATGGTAAAATCCCGCCGGGCAAGATCCGGCTGCACCTGCGGCACAAACTGCACGGCATCCGGGTGGCGGCTGTCATGGTACTGGCCATCCACACGGTAGGTGGTGATTTCGTAGGGGGTGCCGCCCACGATGACGGCAACAGTGCCGTGCTTTTCCCCCGTTAAGATCTGGCGGTAGGCGGAAAACACCATCCGCACCTGTTCCGGTCTGGCAGAGGTGCATATATCCCAATCGCCGGGGGTACGCCCCAGCAGGCTGTCCCGCACGCAGCCGCCTACGACATAGGCTTCAAACCCAGCGCGGCGCAGTGCCCCCAACAGGCGGGATGCCGCCGCGGGAATGCTGATTTTGATTTGCGGTTCATGGCCAGACAAGGCGGTCACTTCCCCTCTGCAAGTATTTCAGCCGCACGGCGGTTTATCAGCCAAAGTTCCATTCTTCGGCAAGGTCTACGCAGCAGGCCACACAATCGCCTTCCTCACGCAGGGCGGCAATCTTAGCTTCAGCTGCTTCGGCATCCGGCATCCAGGTAACAATAAAAAAGTTCTCCGCCGGAACACCGTAATACACCCAGGTGCCATCGGCACGCACCAGGTCTGCCAGGTGGTCCAGTTCCTCGCCGTCGGTCAGGCCCTGGCCTTCTTCGGCGTAAATCATTTCCGGCTGCACCTGCATGGAATCGATCACGGTAATGCTGCTGTTGATGTAAGTATCGCGGTCGGTGCTCTGGTCGCTGTTTTTCCACGCGGTGGCAAACGCTTTTACAAGCAGCTCCCGCACTTCCAGCATTTTATCGCCTTGCTGATACATGATAACTCTCTGCCTTTCCATTTATAAATATATAAATACAGTATAACACGAAACAGGCCTGCACGCCATAAGAATAGAAAGAATTTTGGCGCGCGCTCCGTAGGGCAATGCCGAGCAGTGCTTTACCCCCGCCGCATATACAAAATCGGGTACGGGCCGCCCTGTTCATCCAGCTCACTGCGGCGGTATACAGCAAAGCCCATGTGCCGGTAAAAACCGGCTGCCGCCGGGTTCTGCTCGTTCACGGTCAGCTCACTCACGCCGTACTGCTCCATGCCAAGGCACAGCAGGCGGGCACCAAGGCCCTGGCCGCGCGCCTCCGGGTCCAGAAAGAGCATTTCCAGCCGGTTCTCCTGCACGCCCATAAAGCCGACCGGTGTGCCGCTTTCATCCTGCGCAACAATCAGGTGTTCCACTCCGCACAGGGCCTGCGGAACATAAGTACGGATAGCGGCAATTTCCGGCGCAGACAAAAACAGGTGGGTTGCCTGCACAGAGCGCTGCCATACCTCCACCAGCTGTTGGACCAGCTGCGGGGGCGGGCAGAAACTTCGGCTATTTTCACGGTGATATCCTCTCTTTTGTTTTATGCTCTAAGGCAACACCGCACAATTCCCGCCTTGCGGCTTAAGCACCGCTCCGGCGGCTGCGGCACGGCATCTGCGTTGCCAAAATGCT
>OHUN01000861.1_pt1 | contig 16212 bp, 15 predicted proteins | sample 1579211 | NCBI WGS metagenome assembly OHUN01 (sample SAMEA3879560, study PRJEB24766) | human gut metagenome | biome: human-associated habitat; feature: feces | place: USA | collected 1985/1987
ACACCCATAAACCGACATTTCTACACCCATAAACCGACATTTCTACACCCATAAACCGACATTTCTACACCCATAAACCGACATTTCTACACCCATAAAACTCGAAAACCCTTGGGACTCTAAGGTCCGTGGAGGTGTTAAATATATTATTAAACATATATATAAAATATATATAAATAAGGGTCTCACTTCGTTTCGCCCCAAAATCTACACCTTCGTTTGATTTTTTTGAGGCTTCGCCTTAGAGCCCTTCGGCTCTCGGTCGCTTAGCTCCCAGAGGGCTTGCGCCCTCTTTGTTAGCAGTAAATCCAACATTTGTGATCTTACGTTTTACTTTTTGTTTTGAACGCAACACAGCTGGCCTATAAGAGAGTATAAAGCTAGAGGGTAGATGATGGCTATTTACACTAGATGAATTCTGTAGTTTAGCTTATGAAGCCAATAGAAAGCCGGCTCAAAGCCGTCCGCTTTTGGTGTAGATGAAATACGTAAGTTAGCGAAAGTAAAGTGAAATGGCAGTAGCAACTCAATGTGTATTTCATGTAGCAGTTAAACTAGATAAACTGTATAAATTGCTTAAGTGCAACCAAAAAAACACATACTTTTACTGAAGTCACAAGTAGATTATCTATCTGCTAAAATCAAGATCATCTTTCTCAAATGTTCTATCTCCATCCTCTAGCTCGAGATCTTTTCTCTGAATAATTTTTTCAGCAATCTCCTCACGTTCTTGATCTGTCAGATAATACTCTTGATCCTGCAACTGATATTTGTATTTGTTTCGATCTTCAATCACATACTGCAAATCTTTTGTCAGACGATCATTTGTTCTTATCAGATCAGCCATTTCTTCCTTCAGTTTAGAAATAGTAGCCTTTAGACGTTGTACAATTCCCAGTCCAAGAATACGTTCTTTAAATTCGTTCAGCAATTTCACCAACGGGCCCCTATTGGCCCTGCGTGCCAAGTCATCGAAATCTTTCTCTGGGACCATAACATAGCGCTGTTTTGAATTGCCTAGCCCTCGTTCTGCGATTCTATAGTTGCGCTTATCGTCGATTGGCTTATCCGCGATCAGCTGCATCTTCAGCATCGCATCGACTGTTGCATCTTCGATCATTTCGAGATCAAGTTCTTCAGATTTGCTCACTATCTCATCGTTAATCCGCTTAATCTCTCTAGCTTGTTGCCTTTTACTAGCCTCAAAAGCCTCTTCTCGCTTTTGAAATTTTTCTTCTTGTTGTCTCAATCGCTCGTTTAACTCATTCATCTTTTCTTCGTGAGCTTGTTCTTCTCGCTGGATCTTAACAATCTGACTTGATCTTCGATTCTCAATATATTCCATCGCGTCTTTATATTCGCGCATATCCTTGATATCGTTGGTTTGCCCAGCTTTTCGGTCGATTCCGATTTCATGGACAAACTCATGCAGACGATGAATTTCTGCATCTCTAAACGCTTTGAACTGCTCCCTCCCAGATGGGCCAAACCCTTCCTGCTCCAGCGCCTTTCTAAAGGAAGGCTGGACTGCAAGTCCATTCTTATAACCAGTTGCCGTCGGAACGACATTGAAATGAGCGTGAGGAGCTCCAGATTCGTCTAAATGGACAATAGCATTATAGATGGTCATATTGGTATGTCGTTCGTTAAAATCGCGCACATAGCTCGCCAGGGCCTCTCCTACCTCCTGCTTTTCTTCAAAACTTAGTCTTTCCCAATCAGCCTTATTGCCGACTGTAACGATGAATTCCCTCTGCAGGTCCAGATTTTTGGACTTTTGGACGTGTTTATAGTAGTCATCGATCTTGCGATCTTTCCGCTTTTGCCTAGTATTATAAGCATTCAGCGCATCGTCGAACAGTTCGTGATAAACATCTTTGATATCGCGTTTAAAAATCTGAATGTTGTATTTTGATTTCTCGCGTTGAATGTGTCTGTGAGCGTCGCTTCTAAATTCTTTTTCCGTCAGTTCTCTGTTATTGTGTCTGATATTTGTTTGACGTGGATTCGTCTTGAAAGACAATGTCATCGTTTTATCCATGGTAAACCTACCTTTTTTAAAATTTACTCATAGTTAGTATGCCATTTTTTGTTAAAAAAAAAGACAAAACAGAAGAAAAAACGCAACACTCAAAAAAGTTAACTAGGCTAATAGTCTAGTTAATAAAAAATATGGATAGATATAGAGACCCATGATTTTTACAATTCATGGAATTATATATAAGTCCATGAAAAATACAAATAATGGTCTACATAGTTGTCCATTATTTGAGTAGAAAATGGACTATATAGAGGACCATGATTTATTTAAAAGATGGACTACATACAAGCCCATTAATGGACTTAAACGTGGGCCAGTATATAAAACCATTAACAAACTAAAAATGCTCAATTTAGCCCGAAAAACGGGCTATGACGCAGCGCTATCGCTAGTCTGCGTCGATATTGTCGATTTAAAACAGATGTAAAAATCATAATCCAAAGTCGGGATTTCGTAGGGCGTTTCTGTCACTCTTTGGCAAAGAGTGACGTTTTTGTAGTTTTGACATTGCTGCGCAACGTACAAAACTAAAACGCTCTGCCGAGGGCCATGGGTTGCACCCCTTTTTTGGCCCATTATGGTCCAAAAAATTCACTGCGTTTTTCGGCCCACAAAGTGGACTCGAAAAAAATCGGCGCGAACACCGCACCGAAAAAATTGCCCACTGCAATTTTTGCTTGCCCATCTTTTGCTAACAAAATAATTTCAGCTGCGCTAAAATTATCAGCAAAAGAATGGTCTTCACCCGTCGCACGAACTAGCGTGCGATTTGTCCGCGAACCACGCAGACAAAAAAGAGAGCTTGGAATCTCGCTATCAATCATTACTAAATTATTAATCGAAACGTGGCTTCGTTTATCTTTTTCATGATCGTAATAATTAATGGAGATTGCCTTATAAAAAAGAGACTTAATTTGAAGTCTCTTTTTTTTATTTTCTACAAATATCTTCCACTATAAGTAATATCTCATAACTTTTTAGGAAATATCATCTATGCTTCTTGGATAGAGTACCCCTAATTCCTCATCTTCTTTTGGGGCTATCATTTGATAGTCAAGGTAGAATGTCAAATGATTTCTAGGATCATTCTTATATTTCTTAAACTCTGACTTGTAATCATAGTCTGCATTCTTCAAATAGAAAGCAAGTGATTTATAGTATGGGTAAGAATAATTAAATTTTTCAAGATACTCCCAAATCTTTTTAATATTTATATTTTCAGCCCGAATAAAGGCATCAAGAATTTCAGAAACGCCTCCACTATATCCAGGCCTTACCATAGCATCAATTAGCGTTCTCTCAATATTTGTAGTTTTGATAGGCTTTGAAAAACCAATGACATCCTTAGATATAACGCCTGTATTATGAGTATTTTTTGAATTTAGAACGTGTACTTTATAAGATGTGCCGTCGTAACTAAAAGAGTAAATCATATTGGTCCGTCGCATTTTTTTTGAGAATGCATAGTCAATCCGTCCCTGAGATATATTGTTCCCATCTCTTAAATAAGAACTTTTGGGGAATTGTTCTTTATTAATATAGATATCTTTAGGAGCATTAATAGTCAAGTCATGAATATACATAGCACTGTAATGAGATAAAAAAGAATTAGATAGTAACGACAAAGCAATTTCGTAAGGAGAAACGTAGGTATAAGATGCTACATAACGATTTATATAATCACCTTTATATTCATTCATGATTTTTATGGATTTAAAAAGCTCGAGCTTATCAACGACAATCTCGATAAATTTATTCAATGTAGCCTTTGACTTAAGTTTCCCTGTGTTTTTACCTTCCTCGAACTCCTCTTTAAATTTTTTAATAATTGCTATTATAGAAGTTCTGTTTAAAATATTTCCAAAATTCATTTGGGCTTCTAATACAATTTCGTCAGAATATTTTATAAAACCATAGACGTCTTTTTTTATATCATATTTTTTTAAAATCTCTTCAATTTCATAATCTGTAAGGGCCATCTAAACAAACTCCTGAGTTATTTTTATAAACAATCTTTTCTATAAGGTATGGTATATATACCATACCTTAAATTAACTTTTAATTAGGAACCTAAAGCTATGGTATATATACCATAGCTTAATTATACAATAAAAAATTTTAAAAACAAGAGGTTCTCTATATATTGTCTATTTAATAATGCTATAATATAGAGTAAAATACAGTATTTTATAGGATTTACTTATGACACCAAATAAAATGACGCCAGATAAAATTAGAAATACCATTTTAAAAGCAATTTACTCAGATAATGACCTGAAGGAAGATTTAGTTCTAAAAGGTGGCAATGCTTTAAAATTTTATGACATAACTGATCGCGCATCTCAAGATTTAGATTTCTCAATCAAAGAATCTATAAGATATCAAAAAGAGAACGAAGGGGAAAAATTACGAGCTTTAATTTTAGATGCCTTTCGGCAAGTTGGTTTTTTAGTTGTTGGATTTAAATTCATTGAAAAACCTCAAAAAAGGAAAAAAGACTTGCCTCCATATTGGGGAGGATATAAGATTTCTTTTACGATAGTCGATATAGAAAAGCATCAAGATAAAATAGATTCACAGGATCTTGATAATATGAAGGAGCTAAGTAAATACGGAGAAGATTTAGAAAATAATAGAAAAAAGATAGAAATAGATTTGAGCTATGATGAGTATGTTGCTGATAAAAAAAGTTATGATTTAGAAGGAACAACTATTTATTTATATAGTCCATTAATGCTTGTCTATGAGAAAATAAGAGCATCCTGTCAGCAGCTCGAAGATTACAAGTTAGTCGGTAATAAAACACGTGCTCGAGATCTATACGATATCTATAAAATCTTAACAAATCCGAAACAAGCTAATTTACGTGAAGCTGTACTTGATCAAGACAATTTTTATATATTAGAAAATATTTTTAAAGCGAAAGATGTCCCCCTTGAACTCATGTTAAAATTAGATAGTAAAGAGTCAGATTTAGCTGAAGATTATAAAACAAAAGTTATCCCTCAAATAGTTTCTAGTGAAACTGAAGACTTTGATTATATCTTTTTTTACAACAAAGACTTGTTCGAAAAACTATTTGAAGAATATCAAAATTATAAACAAGAATAATAAAGTTTTAATTCTGAAAAAATCTTCCTTAATTCTCACATTATGTAGTATTTTTGATATCTTCTAAGAGTAGTCAGAGGATTATTGATTTAATAACAGAAGTACACGAAGACATATATTTAACATCTATTATTTTACCCATCCCGAAGATTTTAGCTCAATCTTTAGCATTTTGGTAAAGTATGGAAAAAGTACAAGTAAATATATTTTATCGAAAGGAGAGATATATGAGTGAAATAGTTATTAATGCTCAGAATTTATCTAAAAATTTTTATAATTTTGATTCAAGACTCCCATTTATCAAGAGATTTTTGAAACGTAATCAAATAACGATTCGAGCTGTTCAAGATATTAGTTTTACGATTAAGAGAGGGAGTATAGTTGGCTTTATTGGGAGTAATGGAGCTGGTAAATCCACAACGATTAAAATGTTGACTGGGACTCTTTATCCTAGTTCCGGAAAATTAGAAGTGAATGGAGAAATTCCATTTAAAAGAAGTATAAATTTTAGAAAAAAAATTTCAATAGTAGTAGGAAATAAATTACAGTTATTTCAAGATGTTTCGGCTATGGATTATTTTCAATTGATTGGTACTTTATATGAGGTAGAACCGGCGATTTTACAAGAACGAATTCAGGAATTAAGCAATTTGTTGAATGTAAAAGATCAGCTTTACCAGCAGGTCCGGACCCTCTCTCTTGGACAAAAAATGAAAATGGAGTTTATCGCGGCATCTTTAACAAGTCCGGAAATATTATTTTTAGACGAGCCTACTATAGGGTTAGATATACAGTCTAAAAAAGATATCAGAACATTTTTAAAGAAAATGAATGAAGAATGTCATACTACTATTATTTTAACGAGTCATGATATGGATGATATTTCGTCTGTTTGTGACGAATTAATCGTCATTGACAAAGGAAAAATTATTTTGCAGGAGTCAATGGATGTTATTTTATCTAAATTTTCTGATTTTAAATATTTAAAGATAAAAATGACATTAGATTTGGTACCAGAGTTATGCTCTGTTAAAGGAGTAGTAGTCATTTCTCAAACAAAATCGGAATGTATACTAAAAATACCTAGAGATTTTGTCTTTGAGGCATTAGAATCAATCAATAAGCTTGTAGATATAGAAGATTTTGAAATATCAAATCTTTCTTTAGAAGAAATTATTTTACAAAACTATTTTACAAAAAAGGAGCACAATTGAAAAAAGAAATGTCTATTATTCTGATATCATTTCGATCTATTTTGAACTATAAATCAAGTGTACTATTGTTAATGTTACAGGCAAGTATACAAATTATGATATCAGTATTTTTATGGACGTATATATATCAGAGTAACCAGATAAATATAGCAGGATATGATTTTACCTCAATGGTTCAATACTATTTGGGGACTATAATTTTTTCATATTTTGTTTTTTATCCAGTTGATTGGGAAATCAATGACGATGTTCATTCAGGAAATTTTTTTAGCATATTAATAAAACCTGTTACTTTTTATAAGTATTATTTTTGTAAAATGCTTGGAGATAGGCTTGCTCATTTATTATTTATCATCATTCCTGTCATTTTATTCTCCAGTGTTTATTACAAGAATGAGTTATTAACCATTGAAATTCTTATTTTAGGAAGTATTGCAATTATTCTATCTATGGTTCTATGGTTTTTAATATCATGTTGTGTAGGTATGCTTTCTTTTTGGTTAGAAAATATATTTTTTGTCCTTACTGTTAAAGAAATAGTAATTCAGTTTTTATCAGGAATATTATTGCCTTTAAGTTTTTTTTCAAATAATTTTCGTCTGTTTTTAGATGTATTACCTTTTAAATACTTAGTATATGAACCGCTTCAGATGTTTAGTAATGAAACATATAAATTAATAGACTATTTGAGAATTATTTGTATTCAATTGATTTGGTGCATCATTTTTTATATTATATCAAGATTCATATTGAGAAAAGGAGTGGAGCACTTCTCAAATGTGGGAGGATAAAATGTTTAGAATAAAAGTAATTTTTAGGCTACTTCATTTTGGTTTTAAATCTGATATGAATTTTCATTTTGACTTCTTTTGTGGTCTATTTTCGTCGATACTGTGGATTGGTTTACCTATTGTATTTTTTAGATTGATTTTCTTAAACATAGACTCTTTTAATGGTTGGGACTATTATCAAATTTTATTTTTGGTAGGTTCCTACACTATTGTAGATGGAGTTATGATGGGATTGTTAATTAGAAGTATGGGAATTTTAGAATCAGATATTTTGAGTGGTAACTTGGATCAAATTTTATTGAGGCCGTTTGATACTCAGTTGTTCTATATTTTTAGATCATTTAATTTAGTTCAATTCGTGAATACTTTTTTTGGTCTTGCAATCATTTTTATAAGTTATGGAAATTTAAATGTACATTTAAATTCATTAAAAATATTATTTTATATCCTTTCTTTAATGTGTGGTTGTATTATATATTATTCAATTTGGTTTCTAATAACGATTAGTTCATTTTGGTTCCCAACTAAATTTTCAAAAGTAGATGTATTTTTGAATTATATTGGAATTTCTAAGTATCCATATAATATTTTTACAGGTATTAACAGATTGATCACTATGTTATTTGTTCCCAATTTATTAATTGCCAATCCTGCAGTATTAATATTTTTAGGGAAAGATACATTGAACCTATTTTTCTATCAAATAGTTTTTACAGTTTTTTTGATTATTATCAGTCGTACAATTTTTAGAAAAGGATTGAAAAAATATGAAAGTGCAGGAAGATAAACAATGTTGTTCAGTTATATGTTTGACTAAAGGAAGTGATTCGCTGTACTTTCGGATATGAGCTTGAAGGTGGAATTGCCGGAGTGAGTTTGAAAAAAAGTAAGCGAAATTTTTGACCAAAAATTGACCAAGTAAGTTAGAAAAGCCTTTAAATCAAGGGTTTGAGTACTGTTTTTCGATTCCTGCAGGGGGCATCTAAATCAACAGGAAAAAGCCTTAATTTCAAGGCTTTTTTGTTTATTTAAAACAAATAGATTTGTACCACCTCTTCTATATAAACTAGAAAATACACCTTTACTCTCATTCACAGATTATAATACGATAAGTTAAAAAACTATCTGCGAATAAAGTGCATCTCAAAAATTAGCAAACTAAAGAACAAGTCTTGCTTTATCTTTTAAATCTTAGTATTATAGATTTAAAACTTTAGGAATAAGCCTATGAACTGGTAAATAAAGTTCCTGTATTCCAATTTATCGTGATGCTAACAAGTCACGTAATAATTTTCTAAAAGAAAGATATAAAATGAACGATAGTATCTTAATTTCAAATCTTACCAAAAAATTTAAAGATAAAACAGCACTCAAGGAAATCAGTCTCTCAATAAGTAGTGGAAAAATATTTGGTTTTTTAGGACCATCTGGTGCTGGCAAAACTACGACAATCAATATTTTAACCGGCCAGTTACCACCTGATGAAGGAGAGGTTAAAATCTTAGGAAAAGATTGCACCCAATTAACCTCTGACGACTTTTTAGAATTAGGAATTATGAGTGATAATGTAGGCTTCTATGATAGACTATCTCTGTACGATAATCTTTTATTTTTTGCTAAATTCCACAATGTAGAAATATCATATCTAGATCATTTATTAAAGCGATTGAAGTTATATGATGATCGATTTAATAAAGCAGAGAAGTTATCAACTGGAATGAAACAACGAATGTTGTTAATTCGGGCGATTCTACATTCACCAAAAGTAATTTTTTTAGATGAACCAACTTCTGGAATGGATCCAACCCTATCTCAAATCGTTCATGAACTACTACTAGAAATTAAAAACTCTGGGGCAACTATTTTTTTAACAACTCATAACATGGATGAGGCGACCAAATTATGTGATTCAATCGCTTTGCTTCATGAAGGAAAAATCGTTGAACAAGGTTCGCCTCGGGAGATTATTGATAAGTACAGTCAGACTGATAAGGTTAAAATAAGCTATTTTGATGGAAGAGAGATAATTGTTCCTAAAGAGGAAGCTTATAAGTATCTAGGAGAGAATACTAAAACGATCAATACTCTAGAAACAAGCCTTGAGAGTATCTTTATTCAATTAACAGGAGACAAATTATAATATGCTTAAACGATTTTTTAGTTTGTTATGGTTACGGTATAGATACCTTCTTCATAACAAAATAATTCTATTTGTATGTGTATTCACACCAATAGTCGACTTCTCACTTTTAAACTTTGTGCCAGATGTTCGTGGTTCGGTCTTTTTAATGAGTATGGCGATTATTACCATCTATAGTCTGACTGCTGGAACTTTTACTACACTAATCATCAGCGAAGAAAAAGATAAAAAGAATTTAAGAACGTTGATTTTAACAGGAGTCAAAACTCCAGAGTATATTTTTTCTACAATCTTATTTCCATTTCTATTTTCAATTATAGGTGTTTGGGTGATGCCTATTACTTTTGGCATCTCAATACCTAATCTTGCTCTATATTCATTAGTAACCTTCCTTACGATACTTTGTTTTATATTGGTCAACTTTGCAATAGCTTTGTTTAGTAAGAATCAAACACAAGCCTCTGCTGTAAGTCTAATATTCTATCTTGTCATTATGACTCTCCCTATGTTTTCGAGCATAAATAAATTTGCTAAATTATTAACAGATTTTTCTCTATTAGGAGCGCATAATCAATATGTTAATGATATCTCTGCCTTCAGTCTTTATAACATACAAGTTTTAGCATTGTTACTTTGGATCATGTTAATGTCCGCACTTGTATATACGGGATTCGTCTGGAATAAGAAACATTGAGATGATGTAAGCAATTAATCGAGCCTAGGTTACTGATAAAATAATTTTTTGCCCCATTTTTAAATCATGACATTGGAAATACCTAAAAGTACTTCCCTAAAATCACTTATATTTCAATATTTTTAATTACTCTCAATATGAAAATTCTTTCCAAATCCATGAAATTGTTATCATCACAACTTTCCGAAAAATTAGTCTTTTTCTGAAAGAACTATCTCAATAGCAAAACAACCCCCAAACCCTTGGCTCTCAAGGGTTTTCTTATGGTCTATCGTCTACAAAATCAACTGAAAAAGCGTCAGAATGCTCGTCTCAGCACCGAATATGCGCGGTTTTTGAATAAAATGCAATATTTCATCAGGAAAGAAAAAATACTTGCGACAGTTTAACTAATCAGCCAATTAATGAACTTGGGGTGTTCAAGAAATCTTATCAATTAGGGGATAAAAATAAATTGGAAATAAGACCAATTATTAATATATAATTATTTGACTTTTTGTTTTTTAGAGGGTAGAGTCAAATTGAAGATGATCCCGATACAATATAATCTTATTGGAGGTGTTTATTAAAAAGAGAATTTGTTTTGTTGCTTTGTTTTATTAAAGAAAGAGTGAAAACGATGAAAAAAATATGCAAAGTTATTACAATTTCTAAAAAGAAAAAAGTTGATAAAGAACTTATAAAGGTTTTACTTGTATTTGTAATAGGGGTCGTTTTGGTATTATTAATTCCTATACTTTTTAGTCTTTTTATAGTTAAGTAAGTTTGGAATAATAAATAGTAGAGCTTGTTCTGAGGGACAGGCTCTACTGATTTTTTGAGAATCCATCAAGTAGACCATGGAATAAAGTAAGCGGTCATGATATAATAACAAAGCTATCGGAAAACCGATTGCGTACCGTGAGGTTCGTGAGAGGAGGTGATAGTCGTGAGTTACTTAATCGAGCTCTTCCTCAATGTTATGGCAAATGTGCTGGCATACTTCATTTGCAAATGGTTAGACGATGAGGAATAACGGTAGCTAGCCTAAAAACACCCGTTAATCTGCAAAGAACGTAAAAAAAGCCCTAAGGAACTGGCATTCCTTAGGGCTTTGGTGTAGCCTTGAGTTACTTAATCGGCAAAGACATTATATCACGTTAGAGGGGTACGTGTCAAAATTTGTGTTACGATTTAGGTGAGGTATCTCAGCGATATGGTCGGTATGTGAATCTCATTTCCGTAGGGTGCAGTGCCAAACAACTCATTTTTCTTTATTTCTAATGCGAATGTATAGTATTATCCACATTAAAATTTTATATATTATAAATATCGATATAGGGATAAATATAGCTGTTTGTATTGAATTATAAAGTGTTGGGGAATAGTGATTGGTAATTGAGAATAGGCAAAATAGTAAAAAAATGATAATAAATTCTTTGAGATTTTTCATGTGTTATTCTACTGATATTCCACCGATACCAATCTTTATTCCCTTTTTCTGGAATGCTGCGTCACTCATACTCAAGCCTCTTTAAGAGGCAAGTGACGAGTCAAGAGCAATAAGGCTTGAACAAAGTGAAAGCCAGCGTCTTTAGGCGCTGGCTGGTTATCTGGGCTTATAGCCCTGGTACAAACCACCCGTTTGACGGGTGGTCATGATTTATATAAGTCATATAATTTTAGGATAACATTTCCGAATGCTAGAGAGGCTAGAATTAATAATGTGATATTGTGGAATGTGAAAGTAATATTTCTTATTAATAGTATTAAGATTAGAAATACTATTGGATATATTATGTATTTAAGCCCACACATTGATTCGTCCATTATTTGGATGATAATCTCTAGCATCGATGTATTTTGCAACGGCGTATCCTAAACTTCCATATATATTTAAAACGTTAAATAAACCTGCAAGTATTCCTGGTATTATTCCTGCGTATACACCGACACGTTTGGCTGCTGCTACTGCAGCTCGACTTAGCATGGCTTTTGTAGCAGCTAGTCCTTTTTTAGCTGCATATTGAGGTATTGAGCCTATACCTCCTAGAAGACTTGAAACAATAACATCGAAAGCAAAAGCAAATTCATTTAGAGTTACACCTTGTCCATCCCAAATACTACCTCGTGTAGAGTAAGGGCTTAATGCTTTGTATGCTATTTCACGCATTTGTTCTTCAGTTAGATCTGGATATTGTAATCTTTTTTCTTGAATCAGTGTATTTAGTTCTGTTTCTGAAAGTTGTAATGGTTGTTCTAATTTTTGTTCGATTTCATTGATAGTTTGTTGTAGCTGTTGTTGTTCATTGATAGATTTATTAATTTCAGAAGCGTAGATAATTGATGGTGCTGTATTAGAAGTTAAGAATAAAGTGAGGATTAGTAGGCTGAAAAATTGTATTATTTTTTTCATGGTGAACCTCCTTGTAAAAAATGTGTAGTGTAGTAAATTTAATGTATTTAGAATTTTAGATATTATTGTTTTCCGTATTTTTTCCCTTCTAATCTAAAACTCTGTTTCCGCTTTCATTTTATATTTTTCAGTGTTGGAAATCAAGAAAATCGATTTAATAAATTCATCCGACAATATGGATCATAGTGCGTCATACTTTGCATGGAAGTAGTTCCGAAATTCAGGCGAGAGGACAAGCGTTTTACCGTTTATGTCGCGAAAGCTCTTAGGGAAGATTAATCTGCATATCGTCGGACTAAGCCCTCACTTTAGTATGTATTTATTGATTGCAATATAAATTGAAAATAGGTATAAAAAAGACGATAAATTTTTGTTTCTATCGTCTTTAATACTTTATATTCCGTTCGACAAACTTGAAGTTGTTTATTTACAGTACTCCTCTATTTTGTAGCTATATTCTTTTAGAAGTTCCCGCGAATAAATTTTTTTATTTTTTGAATCTCTAACTTCTTTCCAAAGGATAGCCGCAACTTTTAACTTGTTGGAGTAATGATTGCTAAATTCATCTGCACAAAAGTCTTTTAGAAATTGATTCCATTGGCAAGCTGAATTATCATACTTGGCGTAGTCTGACTCTCCATAGTATATTTTAATCATATCTTGGATTGTAAAATTTATGTTGTTGTCCCGTTTTACTTTTCGCCAAGCTGTTGCCATATCAGCATTAAATTTAAACGGATTAACACCTGTTACAGCTGAAAAATAATCACGAAATTTCTGATTAAAGGAAAACCCACATTCAAGTAATGATGTATTTAGGGTTATTATTTCGGTTTGATTTTTGTTTCTTATCCTCAAAAATTTTTCTATTCTATTTCCCTTAAAATATTGTTCTATAATATGATTTAATTCTTTTTTTGTACATCTGTATTCTAATCCAAGGTACTTACAAATTTGTGAAAGTTCTTCTCGATACCAGTAGTAGCTGTTAAATTCTTCAAATGATTTTATATCTCTAAAATCAGGTCTATTTTCTTCCAAATGCTCACCTCTACAACTCCAAGTTTATCTTATTATACCCAATATACCCCTGCCACATAAAGCTATAACAGAAAAATATTACAATCTTGTAATTACTGTATTTCTATTAAGCTTAACTTCACTCACATATAACTAATTAGTTATTTTTTTGAAAACAAACGTTGCCACCAGTTCTTCTTTGTTTCTAACAGTAATGTTTCATTTTTGATAGTCAGTGCTCCAATAAGCTGGAGTTGATTGTTATTAATCTCTAACATTTCAGCAATTTGTTTATCTTTTTGCTCAATTTGAGAAACATAAAAGCTACGTTCAGTCTCAAAATCAGCACGAATTTGCTCAATTTGCTCTTGCAATACAGTTTCTACACGATTGCTAGCGTCATCTACATTGCTAGCATCTGTGTAGCTGTCTTCTACAATACAGCGATCGATTATGTATTGAGTAATTGTTTTGTTCTCGTTTTTAGCTAAATCTACGAGTTTCTCCTTTTGTTCTTTTGAAACTCTCACGCTGATTTGAACGCTCATTTTTTCTCCTAGGTGTATTTATTTGCTACACAAACATAGCGCTATGTATAGATACATTTTAGCATATTCTATACAATTCTACACACATTTCATGGAAACACTTAAACAATCAATTTTAAAAAGCATTTTGAAATTGATTGTTGTCTTCCTTTCTCTGTTAATCTGGCTATAGATGCCATAGTATATTTTTATTTTTTGAGAAAGTTTTTATCGAGAATCGATTTTAAGCTCTGAAACGTGATTAAATAACAGTGAAAAACGGAGTGAACTATCTTCCGAGGGTAAATATACCACCCTAACCTTCAATGTTTTAAAACATAATAAAACAATTATAAAATGCAGCTAAAAATTGAAGCCCTATTTTTTACGATTTAATAATTTAACTAGGCTATTAACCTAGTTAAAAACAAAACAATAAAAAAGACGGGTAAACCGTCCTTTTTATTGTTCTCTCGGATCGTCTAATTTTGCAAGCATTTCTGCTTGTTGCTGCTTCATTTCTGCTTTTTTTCTTCTGACGTCGTGTTCTTATAGTTTGGATTAGACCACTTTTTTACAACCACAAGATATAGTATCTTTTCAATTTTTCAAGAAAGTATTTATCCATAATCAATTTTAAGCTCTGAAACGCTTATTATTTACAACGAAAAACGAAGAGAAAAGTCTTCCGAGGGTAAATATACCACCCCCACCTTTTAGGTTCTTAAAACGCATTATATAACGTTAAAAAGCGACATAAGAAAAAAGCATGGTTTATTCAACCGTGCTTTCGTCTGTTTTATAGTCTATAACTAGGCTATTAGACTAGTTAGAATTTTCTTCCGAAATAGTAACCGACTACAAAAGCAGCTGAAAAGAACAACATACGCAATCTCCTTTTTATTTATTTTAACACTATAGTATCATTAAAAGCACAGATAGTAAAGCCCTTTCAGAGTCTAAAAAGATGTTCTATAGGTTCTTTTAAAACTTTAGCTAATTTTAAAGCTATTTCTACGGATGGTATTGTTTTACTATTTTCTATTAAGCCTATCATTTGCCTTGAAGTATTTATTTTTTTAGCTAATTCTTCCTGTGTCAACCCCTCTCTAACTCTAAAATGCTTTATATTGTTTTGATAATTATTTTTTTCTGACACCCTGGCACCTCTTTCCATAATCGTTTATTAGTTCTGTTCTTTCATTATTTCTTATACGGTTCTGCGTTATTTAATTGTTTTAATATCTCGTCCTTTCGTTTGTTTAGACGCTCTAATTCGTCCTCGTCTTTAGCGTCTGAAATTGCAAGACAGACCTGTTTGTACTCTTCCAGCACCAGCTTTTTATCTTCTGTTGTCTCGTTCTTGTAATCAGGGTTTACCCATTCAGGAACGTTTGTCTTGCTTGTCTTTTTGTTTGATTTTGCTTTATTAGACTTTTTCGGTTCTGGTTTTGGTCTATTAAACTTGTCTGGATCATACGTTCCAGTCACTTCTTTTTTCCAAGTAAATTCATATCCTAAAACTGGATTTCCACGCTTTTTTGACTTGATTTTTTTAACTTTTAAATCCTCAAAATAGGGAGACAACTGTTTTAAAATCGGAGTGATGACCGCTCTATCGATTTCGCTTGATTTATAGCTACTTGGCATATCTAACAAAAGTTTAAATTCATCAATCTTGAACTCTTTTCGTCCAACCGTTCGCCACTGTTTCAGCAGTCTGTAAGCAGTTTTTGCATAAGTGGAGCGAATAGAAGTAAACTCTTGTAACTCGTATTGAGTAAAATTTGCTGATAACTTATTCAAAATATACTCAAAAAGAGGGGATACAGAAACTTGGGCTTGCATGTCTGACAAATCATCTTCCCATTCAACTTTGAAACGTGTAAAAAGTGGCATGTATTCAATAGAATTCTTTGTTTTCTCGATGTATCTTAATTGAGAGATGTTATTTGCTAGACTGTCCATTGTGTCGTAAAATCGCTTATTGTGTTGGATAGAATAGTTTGCCAATTCTGCTAGTTGATGTTTATCAAAAATAAGGTCAGAAGTGCCTTTGTCTCTTGCTTTTGTAATAATCGCAAAAAAGAAATTCATCTCTTCTGCTGTCCATTTTCTCATGATAACCGTGTTTAAATCATTGTGATGCTTAACTACTTCATTAGCCATTAAGAACTCCTTTTCATTTCTTCTTAATTATACCACCAAAAACTTTATAAAGCAAATATTTATATTTGTTCTTAATAAACCGACATTTCTACACCCATAAACCGACATTT
>OHUN01000866.1_pt1 | contig 16142 bp, 14 predicted proteins | sample 1579211 | NCBI WGS metagenome assembly OHUN01 (sample SAMEA3879560, study PRJEB24766) | human gut metagenome | biome: human-associated habitat; feature: feces | place: USA | collected 1985/1987
AAAGGTGACTTTTTCTTTGTACCAAGTGGTACCATGCATGCTATTGGTCCAGGTATCCTGATCTTAGAGACTCAACAATCTAGCGACACCACTTACCGTGTCTATGATTTTGATCGTAGGGATGATCAGGGCAATAAACGTGAGCTTCATATTCAACAGTCTCTTGATGTCTTGGATCTAGGGGACCCAGAAAATAGCGTCCCAGCAACTGTTAAGACCTTGCAATTAGAGTCGACTTGTTTGACATCAAACTCCTTCTTCACCGTATATAAATGGAAACTCAGTGGCTTGGTTGACTTCAAACAATCAGCTCCTTATTTGCTTTGTTCGGTACTTTCTGGCAATGGGACTATGACTATCGATTCACGCATTTATTGTCTAAAAAAAGGTGATCACTTCATTCTTCCAAATGATGTGACAGATTGGGAAATTGATGGACAATTGGAGATGATTGTCAGTCACCCTAACGAGGCTTAAGTATGAGTAATGAAAAAGTTTTAGCTGCACTATTTGAGCGTATTGAGATCGGCAAATCCTATTATTTTGAGGGAGCTTACTATCGTCTAAAAGACTATGGAGATCACATTTATGGCTTACAACGGGCCATTCCTGGGATGTGCGGTGAAAAAACGGCCTCCCCTAGCATCAAATTTTACTGGAAAAATGGTGTCTTGGACTATCAATTCTACGTTGATTTTGAAGCTAGCCCTATGATAATGAAGGCCTATAGCGGCACCGACCATGCCTTCTTTGAACAGGCTTTTGAAAATCTCTTGCATGATTTTGAGGATATCCTAGAGAGCCAAGAGAACTCTAAGAAGTAGTTTTAAAGCATTATTGTCGATATTTTCAGTGAATCTAATAAAAAAGTTTTCGTTTATTTGCAAATCCATTGTGAAAGCCCTTAAACTAGGGCTTTTTTCTTTGTCAATCCTTGAGTGATTTCTTGTTTAAAGGGGGCTTTTGTGGTAAAATATGGAGATGAAGACTGTCGAAAGGAAAAAAGATGGCAAATATATTACGCAAAATCATTGAAAATGATAAAGGCGAAATTAAGAAACTAGAAAAAACTGCCAAGAAAGTCGAGAGCTATGCTGATGCAATGGCAGCTCTTTCAGATGAAGAACTTCAGGCAAAAACAGAAGAATTTAAAAAACGATATCAAAACGGAGAAAGCCTAGACCAACTCTTGCCAGAGGCATTTGCAGTTGTTCGTGAAGGGGCAAAACGTGTCCTTGGACTTTTCCCATATCGTGTGCAAATCATGGGTGGTATCGTTCTTCACCATGGTGACGTACCAGAGATGCGTACAGGGGAAGGGAAAACCCTGACTGCGACAATGCCTGTTTACCTAAATGCTATTTCAGGTGAAGGTGTACACGTTATCACCGTTAACGAATACCTTTCAGAACGTGATGCGACTGAGATGGGTGAGCTCTATAGTTGGCTTGGTTTGTCAGTAGGGATTAACCTTTCTGCCAAATCACCAGCTGAAAAACGTGAAGCTTATAACTGTGACATCACTTACTCAACCAACTCAGAGGTAGGTTTCGACTATCTTCGTGATAACATGGTTGTTCGTAAGGAAAACATGGTACAACGTCCATTGAACTATGCCTTGGTCGATGAGGTTGACTCGGTTCTTATCGATGAAGCTCGTACGCCATTGATTGTATCAGGTCCTGTAAGTTCAGAAACTAACCAATTGTATCATCGTGCAGATGCCTTTGTTAAGACCTTGACAGAGGACGATTATGCCATTGATATTCCAACAAAAACGATTGGTTTGAATGACTCAGGTATTGACAAGGCTGAAGAATTCTTCAACTTGGACAACTTGTACGATATTGACAATGTTGCCTTGACTCACTATATTGACAATGCCCTTCGTGCCAACTACATCATGTTGCATGATATTGACTATGTGGTCAGTCCTGAGCAAGAAATTCTTATCGTTGACCAATTTACAGGTCGTACCATGGAAGGTCGTCGTTTCTCAGATGGACTCCACCAAGCCATTGAGGCAAAAGAAGGTGTACCAGTTCAAGAAGAAACGAAGACATCTGCCTCAATCACTTACCAAAATATGTTCCGTATGTACAAGAAATTGTCAGGGATGACTGGTACTGGTAAGACTGAGGAAGATGAATTCCGTGAAATCTATAACATGCGAATCATTCCGATTCCAACTAACCGTCCAATTCAACGTATTGACCACGACGACCTTCTTTACCCAACCTTGGATGCTAAATTCCGTGCTGTGGTACAAGATGTTAAGCGTCGTTATGAGAAGGGGCAGCCAGTCCTTGTTGGTACGGTTGCCGTTGAAACATCTGACTTGATTTCTAAGATGTTGGTTGACGCAGGTATTCCTCACGAAGTGCTTAATGCCAAGAACCACGAAAAAGAAGCACATATTATTATGAATGCAGGTCAACGTGGTGCTGTTACGATTGCGACCAATATGGCCGGCCGTGGTACTGACATCAAACTTGGTGAAGGTGTTCTTGACCTTGGTGGACTCTGTGTCATTGGTACAGAGCGTCACGAAAGCCGTCGTATCGACAACCAGTTGCGTGGTCGTGCGGGACGTCAAGGGGACCCAGGGGAATCTCAATTCTACCTTTCACTTGAAGACGAATTGATGCGTCGTTTCGGTTCTGATCGTATCAAGCAAGTCTTGGAACGTTTGAATGCTGATGATGAAGATATTGTTATCAAATCACGTATGTTGACACGCCAAGTGGAAGCGGCTCAAAAACGTGTCGAGGGGAATAACTACGATACTCGTAAACAAGTCCTTCAGTACGATGATGTTATGCGTGAACAACGTGAAATCATCTACGCTGAGCGTTATGATGTTATCACAGCAGAACGTGACCTTGAACCTGAGATTAAGGCTATGATTAAGCGTACGATTAACCGTACGGTAGATGGTCACAGCCGCAATGATCAAGAGGAAGCTCTTAAAGGTATCTTGAACTTTGCTCGTCAGGCTTTGGTTCCTGAGAATGCCATCTCACTTGAAGATTTACAAGAAGTGGGAGAGGTAACGAAACGTAGTGTTAATTATGACGCTATTAAAGTTTACTTGAATGAGTTAGCAGATGATGTTTATGATCGTCAAATCAAGAAATTGCGTTCAGAGGAAGCTATCCGTGAATTCCAAAAAGTCTTGATTTTGATGGTTGTTGATAACAAGTGGACGGACCACATCGATGCCCTAGATCAATTACGTAATGCCGTTGGTTTGCGTGGTTATGCACAAAACAACCCAATCGTTGAGTATCAATCTGAAGGGTTCAAGATGTTCCAAGATATGATTGGGGCAATTGAATATGATGTGACACGTACAATGATGAAAGCACAAATTCATGAACAATCTCGTGAAAATGTGAATGAACGTGTTTCGACAACAGCAACAGGCAATATCCAGGCCCACCAAGCAGATGCTAATGGTCAAGAAATTGACTTTAGTAAAGTTGGTCGTAATGACTTCTGTCCATGTGGCTCTGGTAAGAAATTTAAAAATTGTCACGGTCGTAAACAATTTTAGGAAAAAAATAGGTAATTATTATGGTTTTTAAAGCAGTAAGTGAAAAAATTGATTTTGATGCAGTTAAAGAATCAACTACATTGACAGGTGAAGCCCTTGCCAAGAAACAAGCTCGTGATAAAGAGCTTGAAGCAATCATCAAGGGTGAAGATGACCGTACGCTTTTGGTTATCGGTCCATGTTCATCTGATAATGAAGAAGCTGTTCTTGATTATGCTCACCGTTTGGCTAAACTTCAAGAAGAAGTTAAAGATAAAGTCTTTATGGTTATGCGTGTCTATACAGCTAAACCTCGTACAAATGGTGATGGCTATAAAGGACTTGTACACCAACCTGATGCTGAAGGGAAACCAAACCTAATTAACGGTATCAAGGCTGTGCGTAACCTTCACTACCGTGTTATCACTGAAACTGGTATCACAACTGCTGATGAAATGCTTTACCCAGAAAACCTTCCTTTGGTAGATGACCTTGTGTCATACATTGCCGTTGGTGCACGTTCTGTAGAAGACCAACAACACCGTTTTGTTGCGTCAGGTATTGATGTTCCAACTGGTATGAAGAATCCAACATCAGGGAACCTTAACGTGATGTTTAACGGTATCTACGCTGCACAAAACAAACAAAACTTCCTCTTTAACGGTGAAGAAGTTGAAACATCAGGTAACCCATTGGCACACGTTATTCTTCGTGGTTCAACGAATGAATATGGTAAAAACGTGCCTAACTTCTACTATGATGATGTGCTTGAAACAATCGAACACTATGAACAAATGGGCCTTGAAAATCCATTCATCGTTATTGATACAAACCATGATAACTCAGGTAAACGTTACTTGGAACAAATCCGTATCGTTCGTCAAACCTTGATTAACCGTGATTGGAATGAAAAAATCAACAAAGTGGCACGTGGTTTCATGATTGAATCTTACCTTGAAGATGGCCGTCAAGATGCGCCAGATGTCTATGGTAAATCAATCACTGACCCATGTCTTGGTTGGGATAAGACAGAAGAATTGATTCGTGAAATCCATGATACTTTGTCAAAATAATAAGGTAACAGAAACCATATATGGGGAGTGAACCGTTTGGATGACCAAGCGGTTCGCTCTCTTTTCACAAAGAGAGGGAAATAGATGGGAATTCATCAAAATAGTCCGCTTATTGATGTAGCGGAAGTAAGGAAATTACATGCTCTTACAGGAGATGCTCTAGTAACTAAACAGGCTAATGATGAGACCTTGGCAAAAATTATCAAGGGTGAGGACAAACGTGTTCTCTTGGTTATTGGTCCATGTTCATCCGACAATGAAGAAGCCGTTCTTGATTATGCCCACCGTTTGTCCAAACTTCAGGAAGAAGTGAAAGATAAAATCTTTATTGTTATGCGTGTTTATACGGCTAAACCACGTACTAATGGAGATGGTTATAAGGGGCTTATCCACCAACCAGATGCAGAGGGTGATGTAGACCTTCTTGCTGGAGTTAAGGCGGTTCGCCACCTTCAGTCACGTATTATTACCGAAACAGGCCTTCCAATCGCTGACGAGATGCTTTATCCGTCAAATCTTTCCTTCTTTGATGACCTACTTAGCTACCACGCTGTTGGAGCACGTTCGGTTGAGGACCAAGAGCACCGCTTTGTAGCTTCAGGTATTGATGTGCCAATTGGTTTGAAGAACCCAACGTCAGGAAATTTGAATGTCATGTTTAATGGTATCTATGCTGCGCAGAACCAACAGCATTTCCTTTACAATGGTGCTGAAGTTAAAACAGATGGTAACCCACTCGCTCACGCTATCTTGCGTGGTGCCAACAATGAAAATGGTCAGAACATTGTCAACTACCATTACGAAGACTTGATTAAGGCTTTGGACAAGTATAGTGCATTTAATTTGGAAAACCCATTTATTCTTGTTGATACTAACCACGATAACTCTGGTAAAAACTTCATGGAACAAGTTCGCATTGTGCGTGAAGTTCTTCTTAACCGTGAGTGGGATGAGCGTATCGAGGATACCGTGCGTGGCTTTATGATTGAGTCTTACCTTGAGGATGGTCGTCAAGACACACCTGAAGTTTATGGTAAATCAATTACAGATCCATGTCTTGGTTGGGATAAGACAGATAGTCTTATTCGTGAAATCCACAATCGACTTTCATAAGAATTATGATTTTTGGACATGGTATAGACTTGCAGGAAATTTCAGCTGTAAAGAAGGCTTATGACCGCAATCCACGCTTTGCAAAAAAGGTATTGACACCAAAAGAGTGGGAGCGTTTTGAATCCCTTTCTGGCAATCGTCAGATGTCCTATTTAGCAGGTCGCTGGGCCGGTAAGGAAGCATTTTCAAAGGCCTGGGGTACAGGTATTGGAGCAGTCGGCTTTAAGGATATTGAAATTTTGACCAATGACAAGGGAGCGCCAGTGGTGACCCAGTCGCCTTTTGAAGGCAATGTCTTCATCTCGATTTCCCATAGCGGTGATTTTGTTCAGGCAAGTGTCATTTTAGAAAAAAACTAAGAGATAGATGTTGGAAGAGGATAGCTTATGATTTCGAGTTTACATCGACCAACCTTGGCAAAGGTTGATCTGTCAGCAATTTCAGAAAATATTGAACAAGTGGTTAGTCACATTCCTAAAAAGGTGCAGACTTTTGCAGTTGTTAAGGCCAACGCTTATGGTCATGGCGCTGTTGAAGTGGCCAAGCATTTGTCTAAACAGGTAGACGGTTTTTGTGTTTCCAACCTAGACGAGGCACTTGAACTCCGTCAAGCTGGCTTAGAGCAACCGATACTTATTTTAGGAGTCGTCTTGCCAGACGAGGTTCCTTTGGCTATTCAAGAAAACATCACTCTGACGGTAGCTTCGCTTGAGTGGTTGGAAATGGCTAAGGATCAAGGGCTTGATTTGACTGGTTTGACCTGTCATATTAAGATTGATTCAGGTATGGGACGCATTGGGGTGCGTAGCCAAGGAGATGCAGATAGTTTGATTGCTGGTCTGAAGGCTCTTGGTGCTGATGTCGAAGGTATTTTTACTCATTTTGCAACAGCTGATGAAGCAGATGATAGTAAATTTAAGCGTCAATTGGCCTTCTTCACGGATTTAGTTAATAACTTGGTGGACCGCCCTCGCTTGGTACATGCTAGCAACTCTGCGACGAGTATCTGGCATGCAGAAACAGTCTTTAATGCGGTACGTCTGGGTGTCGTCATCTATGGTCTCAATCCTAGTGGCAGTGTTTTAGACCTTCCCTATAACATTCGTCCTGCTTTAAGCTTGGAGACAGCACTTGTTCATGTTAAGATCCTGCCGGCAGGTCAAGATGTGGGTTATGGTGCAACGTATACGACGACAGTTGATGAGGTTATTGGAACCATTCCGATTGGCTATGCGGATGGTTGGACCAGAGATTTACAAGGTTTCCACGTTATTGTGGATGGCCAGCTTTGTCCTATTGTTGGGCGTGTGTCTATGGACCAGATCACCGTTCGCCTTCCTAAGGTTTATCCCCTAGGAACTCCTGTCACTCTTATGGGTGAAAATGGGGGAGCAAGCATCACTGCGACAGAGGTGGCTGAAAAACGTGGCACTATCAACTACGAGGTCCTTTGTTTGCTTAGTGATCGTGTACCTCGTAGCTATGACTAATATAAATAAATAGAAATCCAGTTTAATACTGGATTTTTTGATTTTAGTGAAGAGCATTTTCATGTGTTATAATAGCTGATAAGGCTTCCTCTTTCACGAGGAGAAGAACACGATAGAAATGATAGAGAATATGATTCGACTAGATTCACCAATTGCGGATTTGAAAGGCTTTGGTCCTAAGTCCGCTGAAAAATTTACCAAATTAGATTTGTACACGGTTGGGGACCTCTTGCTTTATTTTCCTTTCCGATATGAAGATTTTAAGAGTAAGTCTATCTTTGAACTGATGGATGGGGAAAAGGCTGTTATTACGGGAACAGTGGTGACACCTGCCAATGTGCAGTATTATGGCTTTAAACGTAATCGTCTGAGTTTTAAAATCAAACAAGGAGAAGCAGTGATTGCCATTAGTTTCTTCAACCAGCCTTATCTTGTAGACAAGATTGAGATGGGGGCAGAAGTCGCTATTTTTGGCAAATGGGATCAGAAGAAGTCTGCAGTGACTGGTATGAAAGTATTAGCTCAAGTTGAGGACGACATGCAGCCAGTTTACCATGTGACCCAGGGTGTTAGTCAGGCCCAGCTGATAAAGGCTATAAAGGCAGCTTTTGATAGTGGGGCCTTGAATTGGTTGGAGGAGAGTCTCCCACAGGTGCTTATGGACAAGTATCGTCTCATGGGACGCCAAGAGGCTGTGCATGCCATGCATTTTCCGAAAGATTTGGCTGAATATAAGCAGGCTCTACGTAGGACCAAGTTTGAGGAGCTCTTTTATTTCCAGATGAATTTACAGGTGCTGAAGGCTGAAAATAAGTCCGAAACCAATGGTCTAGCAATTGCTTACGATGAAGTCAAAATCAAAGCCAAAATTGCAGAATTACCATTCCCCTTGACAGAAGCCCAACAGCGCAGTTTATCGGAAATCCTAGCTGATATGAAATCTGGGGCTCATATGAACCGTCTCTTGCAGGGAGATGTGGGCTCAGGGAAAACTGTTATCGCTAGTCTTGCTATGTATGGGGCTTATACGGCAGGATTGCAGTCTGCCCTCATGGTACCGACGGAAATCTTAGCAGAGCAGCATTATCAGAGTTTGCAGGGGCTTTTTCCTGAGCTAGAGGTAGTGCTCCTAACTTCTGGGATGAAGGCGTCGGACAAAAAAGTAGCTCTTTCCAAAATCGAATCTGGGGAGGCTCAGATGATCGTGGGGACTCACTCACTGATTCAGGATGCTGTGACTTATCACAGGCTTGGGCTAGTAATTACTGATGAGCAGCACCGTTTTGGGGTTAATCAACGTCGTATTTTCCGTGAGAAAGGTGATAATCCTGATGTCCTTATGATGACAGCGACACCTATTCCTAGGACTTTGGCGATCACTGCCTTTGGGGAGATGGATGTGTCAATCATTGACCAGATGCCGGCTGGACGTAAGCCCATTATTACCCGTTGGGTTAAACATGAGCAACTAGATACCGTACTGACTTGGATTAAGGGCGAGTTGGAAAAAGATGCTCAGGTCTATTTTATTTCACCTTTGATTGAAGAGTCTGAGGCTCTTGATTTGAAAAATGCAGTGGCCCTTCATCAGGAACTCACAGATTTTTTTGGGGATTCAGCTACAGTGGCTCTGATGCACGGTCGCATGAAAAATGATGAAAAAGACCAAATTATGCAAGATTTCAAGGATAAAAAATCTCAGATTTTAGTATCAACCACAGTTATCGAAGTGGGGGTTAACGTGCCAAATGCTACGGTTATGGTCATTATGGATGCCGACCGCTTTGGACTTAGCCAGCTTCACCAACTTCGAGGACGTGTAGGTCGTGGCCATAAGCAGTCCTACTGTGTTTTGGTGGCTAATCCTAAAAATGATACCGGGAAAAAACGCATGCAGGCCATGTGTGAGACTACGGATGGTTTTGTTCTAGCAGAAGAGGACCTTAAAATGCGTGGTTCAGGAGAAATCTTTGGAACACGTCAGTCAGGAATTCCTGAATTTCAAGTGGCTGATATTGTGGAAGACTATAATATCCTAGAAGAAGCAAGGCGCGTGGCTAGCCAAATTGTATCTGGCCCTAATTGGCGTGAGAATGCTGATTGGCAGGTGCTTGGAGCTCATTTGAGAAGCCAAGGCGAGTTTGATTGAGGAGGAAACTCATGAAAAAGAAACGGTTAAAACTCGATTTTTTTGCAATCTTGCATCCCTTATTTCTTATGATGTTAGGTCTCATGTTTTATTTTTTCGCCTTCATCTTGATATGGTTTATTACCGAATTGGCAAAGCTGATAGAAGGAAAGACGGACTTTCATACCCTATATCTTTATTCACTTCTTATCTCTCTAGTTTGTTCGGTATTACTGATTATGTACGTCGCGGGTTTTATAGCTCAGCTGATTATCCATATACAGCATCAAAAGGAAAGGACGCTTTTGCCAGTCTGGTGTATGCTTACGGCTGTACTGATGCTTGTGCCCCTATTCGAAGATTTTAGTATCTTAGGCTCATCCTGGAATTTTAAAGGGTATTTTCTTTCCATAGTTGCTTACATTGCCTATCTCTTTACAAAGCTACCCAAGGTTATTGAAAGTTACCGCTATCATGCGACAATTCGCTATGCCGTTTGGGTGGCTCTGATCTTGGGAATTATTTTATCCATGCTTTAGACAGAAAAACTCTCAGTAAACTCACTGAGAGTTTTAAGTTTCCTTCAAGCTTATTACAAGCTTTCTTTAAGTTAGGCAACCTATAATAAAACCATCAAAACGAGATAGGTTTTGATAATAAAACGTTTTGGCTAGGCCAAACCATTCCTAAAAAGGAGGACATAACAATGACAGTAAAAATTAAAGTAATCTACAACCGAAATTTCCAGAAGCATCCTCAAGACTTTAAGGTTTATCAAAACTAGTATTGATGCTAGGAAGAGGCTAAATTTACCCATATTCTACAACTTTCATCCCTCATTTTCCAAAATCCCTTTTTCCTTTTTTTCATAACGTAGAATCCCTCTTCTTAAACTCATAAAAAGTCTAGACGGAAGAATGACCAGTCTAGGCGATTAACATAAGTAAGCTAACCAGTTGAGATTTTCTTGACTGGTTTTTATTTTTTGAATTTTAGATAAAAAATATCGAAAAACGATAAAAATGTGTTGACAAGGAGAAATAAAGAGTGTAATATATAATTATCGATAAACGATAATAAGTTTTCGATAAAGATAATCTTATTCGCGAAAAAGAGAAATTATTTACTAAAACTATTTAACAAAGGAAAAACTTATCATGAAAACACTTAAACTAATCATCAACGCTCTTCTTATTCTTCTTATGGCAATCTACGGTCTTGCAATGCTTGCTTTACTTATCCTTCCTTTTGTGGATGTGACTAATCTTTTCCCAGGTGCTGAGGTTCAATACCTTTCTGGTTGGGGTTACTGGCTGGTCGCAGAGCTACAATTTGCCTTCTATCTTGCCTTGATTTGGCTCCTTCGTAAAGAGCTTAAAGACTTTACTTGGAAGGTACTTTGGACAGAAGATTTCTCTCTTTTCTTGAAAAAGGCTGCTCTCTTAACCTTTGTGCCATCAGCCTTGAATATCTTCTTGCAGTTGGGAACGACAGATCACCTAGTAATGGACTTCAGCACATCAGTTTGGCTTCTCTTGGTCTCTCTAGCTTGTGATACTGTCCGTCTTCGTAAGGGACAAACAGCTGTCAAATGATTGAATGAATCTTAGTTGAAAAGTAATAAAATCTTACCTATAAACTAGTATTTTATATTGATATTCGATATAATTGATACTGTTAATAGTTAGCTACTGATTTAGTATGAGGTCAAGGGCTCCTAGAGGCACCTTGGCTTTTTCTAGTCTATGCTCAAAGAAATCAAATGAATTTACAATCGAGGTAACACATGACAACTATCTTATTCTATTTTTTAATCGTCCTAGCCTTGGCTGGCTCTAGTTATTATGGTTGGAGATCTGCCAAAAGTGCTAAAAATCGTCAAGAAACGCAAGAACAGAAACGTCTGCGTAGTGTTCTCCTGTTCGTTAATGTCCTCCTTTTTGCGGGCTTTTTAAGCCTTGTTATTACCATTCTTAATGATGCCTTTATCCTGACTGGTCATGAAGGACTCTTACAACAAGGTTTGCGTATGCTTCTCGGTTCGGGAGTTACCGTGAAAAGTAGTAGCACTAGTCTGACGCTTTTTGCAGCAACCATTGATTTCCTTCGTATGGTAGTCAACATAGGTTTCTTGTTGTGCCTACGTGCCTTTCTGATTAACCTTTATCGTTCTGATATTTTCATCGCTAAAAATGCTAAGTTGGTTCGTTGGTCAGCGCATTTGCTAGTTCTTGGGGCTTTTATCAATAATGGTATCTTTACATTTGGAACTGGCAACCAGAGTTATAGTTTCTTTAACATCAGTTATTTGCTAGTTAGCTTTGTCCTCTATGCTGTCGCTATGATTTTGACTAAGGCTAATGCCATTGCTGAGGAAAATGAGTATACGATTTAGGAGGGGCTTATGATTATTGTCAATTTGGACGTTGAACTTGCCAAGAAGAAGATGCGCTCGGGTGAGCTTGCAGAACGGATTGGTATTACCCCAGCCAATCTCTCGGTTCTTAAGACAGGCAAGGCCAAGGCAATCCGTTTTACGACTCTGGATGCCATTTGTAAGGAGTTAGATTGCCAACCAGGAGATATTCTTGAATATAGACCTGACGAAGAAAACTAAAAGCCTGAAGCAGTTCAGTCACCTTTCTGGTGACCATGCTTCAAGCTTTTTTTTATTTTTTCTTCAACCATGCGACTAGGGCTAGACTGGCTAGCACGGTACCACAGACCATGGCGATATGTGTTTTTGAGATGGTTAGTTCATAGTGGAAATCTTTATTTTCCAATTTATCGCTTGCTTCAATGCTAAGTTTCATGTCTTATCCCTCGATATAATCTTTCAATTCTTGGCCTTTTAGTCCTGCACTAAGTGCAATGAGGAGTTTGAGGCGAGCTTTTGGTGCATTGAGTTCTTTAACAAACATAACGCCAGCTTCTTGGAGTTTGACCCCACCCCCTTCATAGGCGTAGACAGGTTCGGCGATACCGTTGAAACAGCGGGAGACGAGCACAACAGGGACTCCTTTGTCCATAAGCTTTGTGATTTCTCCTGCAGCTAGTGGTGGGAGGTTTCCAGCACCCAGGGCTTCGATGACGACACCGTCAATCTTCTCAGGATCCAGGAGACTGATGATACCATCTCCAATACCCATCCCTGCATAGGCTTTTATGATTGGTACTGTTCCTGTAATTTGTTCCAAATCAAAGCGAACACGAGGCTCAGCAGTTTTGAACCAGAGGATGTCATGCTTCATGATGATACCTAGTGGACCGTGGGTTGGTGTGTGGAAGGTTGCCACGTTTGTGGTATGGGTCTTAGTCACATACTTGGCTGCATGGATTTCATCATTCATCACGACCAGGATTCCTTTGTCAGCGGCCTTGTCATCACTGGCAACACGTAGGGCTGAGAGATAGTTGTAGACCCCGTCGCTTCCTAGCTCGTTTGACGAACGCATGGCACCAGTTAGAACGATTGGAATCTCAGGGACGGCCATGGTATCTAGGAAGTAGGCTGTTTCTTCCAAGGTATCTGTCCCATGAGTGATGACCACACCATCATATTGACCAGCTGTTTCCTTGATTTTTTTGTAAATATCCAGCATGTGGTAGGGTGTGATATGTGGGCTAGGGATATTAAGAAAATCGAGAATGGTTAGTTCTAAATTATCTAAATCAAGTCCCACATGGTTCATGGGATTATCAGCGTTTTGGCTGACCCTGCCATCATTATCCGCTGACATGGAAATGGTCCCTCCAGTGTGAAGGACTAGGATTTTTTTTATCATTTATACTACTCACTATCATATTTATGTTATAATTTATTTTAGCATAAAATGTTAGAAGGAGGGGAGCTCTGTGGCCATTAAAGCAGTCTTTTTTGATATTGATGGAACTTTTCTAAATGACCGAAAACGCGTGTCTAGTTCAACCAAAAAAGCCATCAGTCAAATGAAGGAAGATGGTATCTTAGTTGGTTTGGCAACAGGTCGTGGTCCAGGATTTGTCCAGCCTTTCATGGACAATCTAGGTCTGGATTTTGCAGTCACTTATAATGGTCAATATATTTTGACTCATGACAAGGTCCTCTATCAAAATCAGCTCCCTAAATCTACTGTCTATAACTTAATTCGTTACGCCACCAAACACCGTAGAGAGATTTCTCTAGGGACAAGTACAGGTCTTGTTGGTTCCAATATTATTAGTATGGGGACGAGTAAGTTTGGGCAAATCGTTAGTCGTATTGTCCCTAAGTCCTGGGCTAAGATGGTGGAGCGTAGTTTCAAGTCTTTGATTCGTCGTTTCAAGCCACAAAGCATTGAAACCCTTAAAACTATCATGCGTGAGCCTATTTATCAGGTAGTTATGGTAGCGACGGTGGGTGAAACACAAGATATTGAAGAAAAATTTCCTCATGTGAAGATTACCCGCTCAAGTCCTTACTCAGCCGATATTATTTCAGCGGATCAATCTAAGTTGAAAGGTATTGCTCATCTAGGTGAGGTTTTTGGTTTCGAACTCAGTGAGGTTATGGCCTTCGGGGATTCGGAAAATGACCTAGAAATGCTGTCTGGCGTCGGCATTGGTGTTGCCATGGGTAATGGTGAAGACGAGCTGAAAGACCAGGCTACCCATGTCACTGATACTAATAACCAGAATGGGATTGCCAAAGCCTTGTCACACTATGGTTTGATTCACTTTGAAACAGAGAATTCATTTACCAGTGATGATGGCAACTTCAACAAGGTTAAGGATTTCCACCATTTGATGGATGGCTCAACTACCGATATGCCTCGTGTTTACGGTATTGAGGAAGCTAGTTACCGTTCGGACTTCAAGTTGGAAGAAATTGTCGAATTCCTCTATGCTTCATCAGGTGGGGACAAGCGTGTCTTTGGTCAGGCTGTTCTGGATTTGCATGCTGCTCTTGACAAGGCAGCGCTCAAAGTTAGTTCTAAAGAGCACTCAGAGTCAACTATGGTTGGTCAGGTGGATGCATTGACTGACTTGCTTTACTTGACCTATGGCTCATTTGTCCTTATGGGTGTGGATCCTAAGCCTTTCTTTGATACGGTTCATGAGGCTAATATGGGTAAAATTTTCCCAGATGGCAAAGCTCACTTTGATCCTGTGACTCACAAAATTCTTAAACCAAGTGACTGGGAAGAGCGATTTGCACCAGAACCACACATTAAACGTGAGCTGGATCGTCAGATTCAAAAATCCTTACAAAGAAGTAAATAAGAAGATATAAAGGTTTGGACAGTTTGCTCCGAACCTTTTTCTAATAAAAATGACATTTATTAATGGATTTATTTGTGATAAAATAAAGTCGTTCTATGTATTTTTAAGGAGATTATTATGACTAAAGCAGATTGGTTAGACTTTTTTGAAGCCATCAATGGTCGTTCAGCGACTGAAGAAGAAATTGCAGCGGCACTTGCAGCTGGTGAGTTCCAAGATGACGCCCCAGAAGTAGAAACTGCTCCAGTACAAGAAGCGCCAGTTCAACCAGCTTTTGCTAGTGCCCAAGAAACACCAGTACAAGAGGCACAGCCACAACCAACTTTCGCTGGTGCACAAGAGGCGCAACAACAACCGACTTTCGCTGGTGCACAAGAAGCACAACCGCAAGCTCCTTTTGCAAATGCTCAGGCTGCTCAAGCACAACCAAGCTTTGCAGGGGCTCAAACTGCTCCAGTACAAGGAGTGCCAAATCAAGCGGCGCAACCACAAGCTGGTTTTGCGAATGCTCAAGCTGGTCAACAAGCAGCTTTTGCTAACGGTCAACCGCTTCGACCAGGTCAAAATGTCCAATTTATCAATGGCCAAGCTGTAGTTGTTCCAGCACAACCATCAGCATTTGCGACAACTTTCAAAAACTACTGGACATGGTTGCTTAATGCATGGCGTCGTCCAGCTGACATGACAGATTATGGTAAACACAATGGTTGGCTTAACTATATCTTCTTGTCACTCTTTACTGGACTTGCCTTCTTTGCAATCTTGAGCGCTGTGGCACGTAAAGTGGTTAGTTCAATTGTATCAACAACCAACGCATTGAGTAGCCTTTTTGGTTCTTATGGAACAGATAGTTACTCATCTTCAGTTTCAAGCCAGACATCAAGCATTGGTTTTGGAGCTTTCTTTGCTAGTATCCTAGCTGCCTTCCTCTTTATCTTTGCCTTTATCTTGGCAGGATTTGTAACACGTAAGGCAATTTTCCGTGATCCTGAGACTACTTTCTTGAATAGCTTTGACCGTTTTGGTCGCTTGACGTCATTGGCCTTGCCAATCTTGCTCGTAACAATCTTGTTGGGAGCTATTGGACTTGTTGCCTTCCCAGGATTCTTGTTCTATGTTGTTTACTTCTTATTTGCACTTGCAAACCTCTTTACAATTGTTCCTGTAACAACAGCGTGGAAGGCTGATAAATTCTATCAAATGATTTTGGCAGCACTTTTGAATGGTGTGATTTTGTCAATCTTGTTTGCAATCGTATTTGCTATCATGTCATCATTTACAGTAGGTCTTCTATTCTAATCTAAGTAAACCTCTAGCATTTTTTGAAAAAGTAAGTTTATAGGAGTCTTTATGGCAACAAAAGAAAAGTGGATTGATTTATTTGAAAAGGCAGTTGGTCGTCCGCCCCATGCTTTGGAGATTGAAGAAGGCCAGAAAGCAGACTTTGACTTAAAGGCTATTAAAGGCATTGCGGCAATGGGCTTGGACCAAGAAGCCACTCCTTCTGAACCAACAGAAGAAGTTGATGAGTATGACGTTGCCGAGGAAGTGTTTGAAGATGT
>OHUN01000880.1_pt1 | contig 15914 bp, 14 predicted proteins | sample 1579211 | NCBI WGS metagenome assembly OHUN01 (sample SAMEA3879560, study PRJEB24766) | human gut metagenome | biome: human-associated habitat; feature: feces | place: USA | collected 1985/1987
CTGGCGGATCCGCTCGGGCGCCAATCTCACGAGGCGCTTTCCCGCCTCTCTGCCGGTCGGCGTCATGTGCGTCAGCACAACATCACACTCCGGCCATGACTTCAGCATGGCCTCCAGAAGCGGCTTAGCAGCATTCGTTTCGCCGACACTCACCGCATGGATCCACACACGGGGACGTTCTGTGCGTAGCGGATACGTTCCCCAGGCGAAACGCTCATCCCAATAGTCTCGATAAGCTGGCTGCCGGCGCGAACGCCACATCAGATAGAGGCTCGCCAACGGCAACGCTACGGTAGAGACGGAACGATAAATGCCCGGAGTGATTTTCATGATTATTAGTTTGTCTCAGTAGCCATCACGCGATGCGCAGCGGCCAGAATATCTTCAACGCTCGGAATCTGCTTGATGCCGCCCAAGCTTTCCGCAGAGCCGTCGCCAATCAGTCGCAACGTAGCGGTCGGTGTCGCCACGAAGATCCCCACACTGGGGATACCCATCGCGGCAGCCAGATGTGTTAGCCCAGTATCGACCCCAATCATTAATTGCGCTTGCGCCAAACCAGCCGCCACATCCCTCAGTCTGGCCTTTGGCGCCACTGCTGCGCCGGGAATCCCGGCAGCTATTCGGCGACATCTGGCTTCCTCTTTGGCGCCTCCCCAATAAAGGACGGGCGAAATACCCTCCTTCGCGAGCGCGCACCCGAGCTTCATCCAATGGTCTTCGGGCCAAAGTTTTTCATCTCGACTTGTATTGACCGCAAATGCCGCCGTCCGTCCTGATGTTTGCAACGGCGCGGTGCCGCAGGCTTTCAGTCCAAACACCGCATGTTCGGGATCAATTGTGTATCCCAACACCTGTGCGGCTGCCATCCGGTAGCGTTTTACGGCGCCCAATGCCTCGGGGAGATCGAGATGTTGCTGATAAAAAAAGGCTGCCAAGGGTTCGCGAATCGTCTGCCGCGTGTAGCCCACTGTCGGTGCTTTCGTCCAACGGGCAACAAGTCCCGAGCGAATCAGACCTTGAATATCAATGACAACGTCGTAATGTTCGGCCTGCAGCTCAGCTTTTAATGCACTGACCTCTCTGCGAGTTTTCACAGAGAACGGAGACTTGCGCCATCGGCGAAAGGCCGTGACATAAACCTTTTCAACCGCCGGGGCAAGCGGGGGAATATCTGCGAAAGATTCCTCTGCCACCCAATCAATTCGTGCATCAGGCAACGCCTGTCGGATGTCATGGGCAACAGGAAGCGCGTGAATGATATCCCCCATCGAAGAGGACTTGATGATGAGGATCTTCTTCACTCGCGAGCTTCCTCAAGCAGCTTCTTAGGATCAGCGCCGGTTTCTGCGAACTTTGAGAGCCGTTTGCCAAGTTCAACACCGGGCTGATCAAACGGATTGATGTTGTATAACGTGCCGAGCATCGTTGTCTTGTGCTCATACATCGCCATCACGGCGCCAAGTCGCCGCGGCGTGACGGCATCAAGCACAATCGTTGACACGGCATTGAAATACGGAGCTTTCGGATCTCGAGCGACCAACGCTTCGGCCTGTGCCCGAGCATTGGCTAAAAGCACTCGATAGTGTTCGGCATAGCGATGTCCGGGCATTTCACTCCAAATGAGATCAATGCTCGTGCTACCCGTCCCATCGCGCAGCCACTGATAAAAGCTGTGCTGAGCTTCATTGCCGTTGGAACCCCAGACGAGCATGCCCGTACGTCCTTTGAGGCGCTCGCCGTTGATGCCGTGGCTCTTGCCGAGCGATTCCATCTGCAGCTGCTGCAGCCACGGCACAAGTACACGCAAACGTTCGTCATAAGGCAACAAGCAGTGTGTCGGGATCTTCAGTACTGTTGAATTCCAATACGCTGTCAGTGCAAGCAGCGCAGGCAAGTTCTGATCGATAGAGGCTTCGAGCGAATGGCGATCCATTTCGTTTGCCCCCTGCAGGAACTCCTGGAAGGCTTCGGGGCCCAGCGCGATGATCGCGGGCAGCCCAATGCCTCCCCAAACGGAGAAGCGTCCGCCAACCCAGTTCCACATGGCGAACTGATTTTCAAGCGGCAGGCACATCATTTCAGCCGCGTGCGGATTAGCCGAAACCACCACCATATGGCGACTGCGGTCTGCACCAACTATGCCGTTGTCAAGAAGCCATTGATCAACCGCCGTAGCATTCACCTGCGTTTCTCGCGTACTGAAACTTTTTGACGAAACAATCACGAGCGTGGAACGCGGATTGCAGGCCGCCAAAATGCGATCCAAGAGCACCCCGTCAACGCTCGCCAAAAAGTGCAGATGAATATCTGGATTGGCTGTCTGCAATGCGTGCCAGACAGCCTTCGGTCCCATCTCGGAACCGCCAATGCCGATATTGATCACATCCACAATACGGTCGCCGCGGCAGCCCAACCAACGGCCGTCACGCACTCGCTGTGCAAAATCAAAAAGTCGGCGACGTTCCTGAGACACCTCCGCGTAGCGCGGAGCAGACAAACTGAACGCGCGCAGCGACGTATGGAGCGCAGGACGTCCTTCACTGCCGTTGACGCACTCACCACGGATCATCCGTGCGTGAGCTCCGAGCAGATCTTTTTCAGCAGCGAATTTGAAGAGTCCCTCAAGATCGCCCTGCGTGAGTCGTTGACGAGAAAGATCAAGTTTGATGCCGCAAGCTACAGCCTGTGACGCATCTCCGGTGGCGCTTTCGCGCAGAAATGGAATCGAAGGGGAGGAAGACATGGACTTTTTTATTCGGGAATGACCAAATTGGGTTCGATACTGCGAAGCACTTCGATAAAGCGGGTTTTAACGCGTTTGAGCGCTTCGGGCGTATCGCCTTCAAAGCGCAGCACGACGACAGGCGTAGTATTGGATGAACGCGCTAAAGCAAAGCCATCCTTCCACTCAACACGCAGACCGTCGACCTTAATCACATCCGCCGCGTCGGTAAACTGCCCGGCTTCGGCGCGCAAACGTTCAATGAAGCGCTTGGGCTCTCCTTCTGCCATCGGGATCTGGAGCTCCGGAGTATTCACTGCATTAGGAAGTTTCGAAAGAACGCCTGACGGATCGTCGGTACGCGAAAGAATTTCCAAAAGGCGCACAGCGGCATAAAGTCCGTCGTCAAACCCCGTCCAACGTTCGTCATTGAAGAAAAGATGCCCCGACATTTCCCCTGCAAAGGGTGCATGCGTATCGCGCAGTTTTGCCTTCACCAGTGAGTGCCCCGTCGGACTGATAGTCGGAACGCCTCCTTTAGCTTTCACCCAGTCGACAAGCTTTCGTGAGCACTTAACGTCATACACAATGGGTTCACCCGGATGATGCTTCAGAATATCTTCGGCAAAAAGCATCATCAGGCGATCCGGGAAAATGATTTCGCCCTGCTTTGTAACAACCCCCAAACGATCACCGTCGCCATCCAATGCGAAGCCGTAGTCACAGTCCTCGGTCTTGACCGTTTTAATAAGGTCCTCCAAATTCTTAGGCTTGGAAGGGTCCGGATGGTGGAAAGGGAAGCGGCCGTCAGGTTCGCAGAAAAGCGGGACGACATCGACGGGAAGCTTCGAAAGCAGCTGCAGCATTACGGGGCCCGCAATTCCGCTGCCAGCATCGGCTGCTACCTTGAGTCGGCGCCCGATTTTGATGCCTGCAAGCGCTTTTTCAATATAGGGGGTGACTGCATCAACCTTCTCAACGGCCCCCGGAACGGTAGCCTCAATCCAATCCTGCGCCTCCACTCGGCGGCGAATGTCCTGAATGGCATCGGCAAAAAGCGTAATTCCGGCGACCATCATCTTGAGGCCGTTCCACTCGGGCGGATTATGCGAACCCGTAACGGCCACACCAGTACCGCAATTGAAATACTTCGTTGCATAGTAAAGGACCGGAGTCGGCACCGCCCCCACATCAAGCACCTTCATGCCGGTACTTGCAATCCCTTCGACCAGTGCGTTCATCAGCCGTTCGCCCGACAGACGGCCATCACGTCCCACGCAGAATGCCGACACATTGGCTTCCACCGCAAGGCTACCTAAAACCCGACCAACTGCTCGGGCTACGTCCTCCGTGAGCGTCTTATCGACGACACCACGAATGTCGTAAGCCTTGAAAATGGATGAATCAACCTGCATGAAAGGACTCCTTCTTTATTGAATGCAATTCACGAAGACCGCTTTGCACGTTTGCAGCGCAGACGATCCTATTTTGCGGCTGATATTTTAGTTGCCAATACGCAGCTCTCCAAGAGCGGATAAAAAAGACCGTTAACATCCATTCGCGGCTGTTATCGCCAAAATCAGCACGGGTGCGCGAAAATGCGCTCCCCGAACGGGGCATCAGACCGATACAATCGGCCACACAAATCCGTTAACGCCGCTTTTTTCGGAGTCCTGGAGTATCGAATGTTGCCGTCAACAAGGGAAAACCTCAGACGCGGAATAACAACTTGCTCTACCGTATCGGCCAAAGGAACAATCCATGGATCTAGCTCAACTCAAGCGTGCACACGTCCTCGTTACTGGCGACGCCATGCTCGACCGCTATTGGTTCGGCGACGCCGAACGCATCTCTCCTGAAGCCCCTGTCCCCGTCGTTCGCGTCACTCGAACCGAAGAGCGTCTCGGCGGTGCAGCAAATGTCGCGCGCAACATAGCTACTGTAGGGGCATCGTCAACGCTTCTTTCTGTAGTAGGCAACGACGAAGCCGGACAAAGCATCGAAAAACTTCTGCGTGCAGAAGGCATCCAGCCTGAACTCGAACTCGACCCAGCGCTTAAAACCACGGTGAAGCTGCGCGTAGTCGCCAGGCAGCAGCAGCTCGTACGATGTGACTTTGAAGCAATGCCAGCAGAAGAAACGCTCAAGCGCCATCTCGGCACGTTCTCGAAACTGCTTACCACCAATCAAGCACTGGTACTTTCGGACTACGGCAAGGGCGGTCTATCTCATATTTCCACAATGATCGCCGAAGCCCGAGCGGTCAAACTTCCCATTCTCGTCGACCCCAAAGGGGACGACTACAGCCGCTATCACGGCGCCACTGTCATTACACCCAACCGCGCTGAGCTCCGGCAGGTTGTTGGCACCTGGACAAGCGAAGCCTCGCTTATCGAACGCGCACAGAATCTGCGCCAGGCACTTGAGCTTGACTATCTGCTCCTTACACGTTCCGAAGAAGGCATGACGCTTTTCGGTCCTCAAGGCCAACTTACTGTGCCGGCTCAGGCGCGCGAAGTCTACGATGTCTCCGGGGCCGGCGACACCGTCATCGGTATTCTTGCCGCCATGCTTGCTACCGGCATGCCAATTGAGGAAGCTGTACAGATTGCCAATCGTGCTGGCGGCATTGTCGTCGGGAAGCTCGGTACAGCCGCAGTATCCTATGAGGAGCTCTTCGGCTGATCGTCAACCGCAGAGATCTCGCATTTAATTATCAATATCCGCGCCGATTTCATCGGAGCTCTAGTATTCCTTTTCGGAGATTTTCACGCGATGAGTATTCTCGTTACGGGCGCAGCCGGCTTCATCGGCTGCAACAACGTCATCGCCCTCAACCGCCGCGGCATCACCGACGTTATTGCCGTTGACAATCTTGAAAAAGGCGACAAATTTAAGAATTTGGCTCAGTGCCAAATTTCAGACTATTTTGATAAACGCGACTTCATCGAGCCGGTACTGCACCGCGCCCGGACGCGATTTTCCATCAGGGAGCCTGTTCCGACACCATGGAAACCGACGGCCGCTACATGATGGAAAACAACTACCGCTACACACTCCAGCTCTACCGCTGGGCTCAGGAACTGCGAATTCCGTTCATCTATGCGTCATCAGCCGCCACCTACGGCGCTCACACGGAATTTATTGAAGAAGTTCAATATGAGGGGCCGCTCAACGTCTACGGCTACTCCAAGTATCTCTTTGATCAAGTCCTTCGCCGCGAACTCAGTTTTCTTCGTGCGCCAGTCGTGGGGCTTAAGTACTTCAACGTCTACGGTCCGCACGAACAACATAAAGGCCGTATGGCGAGCGTTGCTTTCCATCAGTACTTCCAGTACCGACGTGATCATAAAGTGAAGCTCTTTGAAGGCTGTCTCGGCTACGGCAACGGTGAACAAAGCCGTGATTTCGTCTATGTGGAAGACGTCTGCAAAGTACTGCTCCACTTCCTCGATAAACCGGTTTCCGGCATATACAACTGCGGCACCGGCCGAGCTGAACCTTTCAACAACGTGTCGCTTGCCGTGGTCAACGGCATTCGAGCAAGCGAGGGTAAAGAGCAGCTTACGCTGCAGGGCGCCGTAGCGGCGGGCGAAATTGAATACATCCCCTTCCCCGAAGCGCTTAAAGGCAAATATCAAGCCTTTACACAGGCAAACCTCACGAAGCTGCGAGCCGCTGGGTGCGATGTCAACTTCCGTACAGTGACCGAAGGCACGACTGACTACATGAAGGTGCTCCTCGAAGAGTACCCGACTGTTGAATAATGAAACGTGCGGCTTTTCTTGACCGTGACGGCGTGATCAACATTGATCACGCCTACGTTCACGACCGAGAGCATTTTGAATGGGTGCCGGGTGTCCTTGATGGCGCTCGAATGCTCACGGATGCAGGTTTTCTGCTGGTCGTCGTCACTAATCAATCCGGTATCGGACGAGGCTATTACACTGAAGCAGACTTTCATGCACTCACCGACTGGATGTGCGGCGTCTTTGCGGAGGCGGGGGCTCCAATTGCCGCTGTTCGTTTCTGCCCGCACCACCCGGAAAAGGCACTGGGCCTCTACCGGCGTGAATGCCGCTGCCGCAAACCTCAGCCCGGAATGATTCTGGACGCAGCAAAGGACCTCAACATCGATCTTTCTCGATCCATCCTTTTCGGCGATAAGCCGGGGGACTGCACAGCAGGTCGATCCGCCGGACTCCCAGAACGGGTTCTGCTCGGCACTGACGGCAAATGCCAGCCTGAAGCATGTGTCGACAGCACGCGAACAGCAAAGGATCTGCTTTCCGCTGTGCGCTCCGACTGGATGACTGCATTCATTCGCTCTTAACTATTTTTTCCTGACACCAATGAGTCTGCGCTGTCCACCTCCCGTTTTTGAGCAGAAAATCTGCCGACTTGAAGACCTGACCGAACGAGCCGCGGCTCTGCCTCACCCGACCGTCTTTACCAACGGCGTGTTCGACATCCTGCACCGCGGACACGTTACCTACCTTGCACAAGCCCGTGCACTAGGCGCTAGTCTCATTGTCGCCGTGAACAGTGATGCTTCCGTGAAGCTGCTCGGCAAAGGCGACGACCGCCCGATCAATACGCAAGCAGATCGTGCAGCTGTGCTAGCTGCACTTGAATCCGTTGATCTTGTCGTTGTCTTTCCAGACAAAGTGCCGCTGAAGGCCGTTGAACTGGCTCGCCCAGATCTCTATGTCAAGGGCGGCGACTACGACCCCGAAAACCTGCCGGAGGCGAAGCTCGCCGCCAGCTGGGGCGGATGCTGCGTAACGATCACTTTTGAACATTTGCGCTCTACCACTGCACTTCTCCAAAAAGTACGAAACGCTTAATCATTCCTGCTGCACAACAGCTGTTTAACAAGAGCAGCCCGCGCGATATCTTCGAGATTGTCGTTCGTACCGCTCTGATCTTCGGCCTCCCCTTTATGAAACCCGCCATTCCTGCTGTCGTTCTTGCGCTTACCCTTTCCGCATTGACTGTTCAAGCTGCCGACAGCATATCGGGCGCCAGCCGCCGTACGGCCAAGAGCGCTGCCGTCATACCCAAGAATATTGATGCTGTCACATCCGCATCCGTGGTTCCGCAGGCCCTCCGTCAGAGCGTGAAGCCCAATCGTTTTTCCCTTCGCCCGGGTGTTAAGCGCGCTCTCTTCGTCGTGGGCGATCCGCGAAGCGAATCTGTTGAATGGGATCTCGTCAATACGGCCATGAAGCATTTCATGGACAAGGGTTATGACGTAGAGCTGCGTGACCTTTACGCCATTGGATTCAACCCGATTCTTACGCGTGAAAATTTCTATCAGGCCAAAGACGGGTTCGGCAAAACGCCAGCTGATATCACCGAAGAAATGATGTATGTACGCAGCGCTAACTTCATCGTCTTCTGTTATCCAAATTGGCACGACACACCGAACACCATCGTTAAGGGCTATATGGAGCGCGTTTTTCAGAAGAAATTCGCTTACCGGGATGCTCAAAATGGTCTTGAAGGCCTGCTTAAAGGCAAAGGCATATTCACCATCATGAACGCTGGCTGGGTCGGCATGGGGCGCGGTGACTTAGGTGACGGGCTTCCTCGCGCTGCGGGCGAAAAATCCAATCCCATTTGGGACAAATACATGACAGCCTTCAAAACACTTGACGACGATACCGCCGCGTTCTGGGGCGCCAAAAATCTCGGCCGTTTTGTGAATGACCAAACGCCAGGCAACCTTGATGAAGACTACGCCGCTAAGCTCGAACAGCTTCGCAGCGATCTCCGTCGCCATTTGGACAGCAAATTCAGCCTCAAACCGTAACCTTTCCTTTGTGCGCAGATTGCACGCTTCCCGCCCAAAAAAGAGCTCCCGGAGGTCATTAATCTCTCGGGAGCCTTTTATCGGTTAGTTCGTTTCGCGATCAGCCGATGCGGAAGCCACGCTTGCGTGCAAAGTGAATAGTCGCATCAAGGAAGCCCTGCTTGCTGCCGCAGTCAAAACGCGTACCCTCAAAGCGATGCGCGTAGGTGGGCACGGTTTCAAGCGAAGCGCCAATACCATCGGTGAGCTGAATTTCACCGCCGATACCAGCCGAAACCGTTTCGAGATAATCGAATATTTCCGGTTCAAACACATAACGGCCAATCACCGCCAAACGCGAAGGCGCCACGGCTGGCTCAGGCTTTTCCACGATACCGCGAAGACGCGGTGTTCCTTGAGCAGCGTCGTCCACACTCACGATGCCGTACTTCTTGGTTTCTTCAGGCGCCACATCCTGAACGGCCAAAACCGACCCCCCGCCCTGACGAGCACGCGCTTCGATCAGCTGACCAATGCAGGAACGGCCAGCATCGATCAAATCGTCAGCAAGAATAACGCCGAAAGGCGAGTTCTCTACAACAGGCCGAGCGCACAACACCGCATGACCGAGGCCGAGCGGCTGAGGCTGACGAATGTAGATGCAGCGAACACCAGGCGGCACGATCTCACGCACGATTTCAAGGAGTTCCTGCTTACCCTTCATTTCGAGTTCGCGTTCCAGTTCGGCGTAGGTATCAAAATGATCCTCAATCGCCCTTTTGTTGCGACCGGTGACGAAAATCATTTCAGTAACGCCCGCAGCCGCAGCTTCCTCAACAGCATACTGAATCAAGGGTTTGTCCACGACTGGCAGCATTTCCTTAGGCATTGCCTTAGTGGCGGGGAGAAATCGCGTGCCGAGACCGTTGACCGGGAATACAACTTTGCGTACGGGCTTCATGGAATTGAATGGGATAGTCAATGAAAAATAACTGACAGTGCAGGCGGCGCGAAATAGAATTCCGGGCGACCGCAGCACCGAAGCGGGATCGAGCTTAACGCGGCAGAGCCTGTTCGGGCAAGTACGTTTATTTCAAGATTCCATCGACATCTGGAGCCTCTTTGTATGGTGAGCTCAACTACCTCCACATCATCGTCTGGCACTTTATTCGCCATCGGCGACCTTCAGGGGTGCCTTGAAAGTCTTGAAGAACTGCTTACGCAGCTCCCGCAAGATGCAGAGCTGCTTTTTGTTGGGGATCTGGTTAACCGCGGTCCGCAATCCCTTCAGACACTGCGCTTTGTGAAAAATCTCGGCAGTCGCGCCCGCTCAATTCTCGGCAATCATGACCTCCACCTTCTTGCTGTTGCGGCAGGCGCAGGCGAAATGCATAAGAAAGACACCATTGCCGATATCCTATCTGCGCCGGATCGCGACGAATTAATTAACTGGCTGCGCAACCAACCGCTTCTCATCGAACAAGGAGACGTTCTCTTCGCTCACGCCGGCATTCATCCTTTATGGGATCTTCCAACTGCTCAAAAACTCGCTCAGGAAGCTCACGAAGCGCTCGCTGGCCCTCAGTGGCAGCGTTGGCTTCAAGGCATGTACGGCAATACGCAGTGGTCACCCGACCTGACGGGAGAAAAACGCATGCGTGCGATTCTCAATGGGTTTACTCGCATGCGGTTTGTCAATGCCCTCACAGGGGAGCTTGACTTTGACTTAAAAGAAGGGGCCGGCACTGTCCACAAAGGTTGGGTCCCTTGGTTTGAATACAAACATCGATTGCTCTGCGACCACACCATATGCTTCGGGCACTGGTCAATGCTGGGCCTCGTCAACCGCCCCAATCTGGTTGCCATAGACACCGGCTGTCTCTGGGGTGGCGAGCTTACCGCCGTTCGCTTCCCGGATCGCCGCATCTTTCAGGAAAAATGCCCCTGCTGGGCCAACCCACTCGCTTTTTCAAAAAAACATAAAAAAGACTGAAGCGAAAGTAAATCATCAAAAGAGCCCGAAGCATATTGAATACTTCGGGCGTTGGTTGAATTCCCCAGTATTAAGAGACTGCCGTCAGCATCTACTCAGCTGCAGAAGCTTTTTCTGTTCCGGTTTTGGCAAGTTTTGCACGAAGTGCCTCAGCCTTGGCGGCTGTGGCATCCGGCCAGCCAAGCGCTTCAGCCATGGCACGGGAGGTTTCTGCACAGAGGGTTCGCCGGTCGTAGGCCGCTGCTTTAATCGGCGTAAGGATCGTTGCTTCAACCGAAACGTTCTTCGTTCTGACAATATCCTTTAATACGGTGAAAAGATCCCTCGATGCATAAGACGGCATCGTTGAGGGTATGCCGTTCACAGAGTACTTCAGCGTAATCGGAAGCACCTCAAGTCCGTTGTATTCCGCAGGTTTGGCAGCCGAAAAGAGATTCGCATAGAAAGGCAGCAACGCATCGCCCGGCCCCGTTGTCCCCTCCGGGAAAAAAAGTACGTTCTCGCCGCGGGCAAGGTGCTTGTCCATAACTTCCACAACATCAACAATCGCGCGGCGGCTTGAGCGATCGATGAAGATTGTTCCTACGTGCTTGGAAATCAGTCCGAAAATCGGCCACTTTGAAATTTCTTTTTTAGCGATGAAGCGCACCGGAAGAATGGAATCCAGCACAAAAATATCAGCGAACGATATGTGGTTGGCGCAGACAAGGTAGCCGGGTCCGTCTTCACGCAACCCTGAAGCCGCCTCAGCATTAGGAATCCGGCCCTTGACATCAAGGCGGATGCCTAAAACTCGGAGAAGCCGAGGCGCCCAACGCTTGACCATGCGTACCCGCATACTGTCGGGCACTACGGGAAAGACGCCAACCACAAGAAAGAAAAGAATAACAATAACAACGGCGAGCAGAATAAGCCGCGCGCTCCCGACGATGCTGCGCATAGGCGTTCTTTTTGGAAGAAATGAATGGTATTGACGGATAGTTCTACTTCACTCTGCCAACGTGACGGCTTCATGGAAGAACTGTTCAAGAATGACGGCGGCCGCACGATCATCAATGTGGTCGCGCCCTTGGGCGACCTCCACCGAAGAGAAGCGCTCGTCGACAGTAAAGACCCGTAGATGATACCGACCGCCAAGCTGACGGGCGAAACGTTCACAGCGGGCCGTGAGCGTTGACGGATTACCGTCCCCGAGTCTAGGCACGCCGACAACGAGAAATTTCGGTTTCCACTCAGACATCAATGCTTCAATACCCTGCCAACGCGCTTCATTGGTAGACGCATCCAGAATAACGAGCGGTTCTGCTGTACGCGTAACGGTATTGCCCACTGCCACACCGGTGCGGGCAAGCCCGAAATCGAAGGCCAGCACGGTGCCGGGTTCTGTGAGGAATGTTTCCAAAGGTTTTGCCATGGCTTGATCTGTGTCAGGGAAGTTCCGGTCGGTTGTGTCTTCAACTGTCGAAAAATTACGAAGGCCCTCATTATGGCCACATTAGGTGTCCCGCGCCTGCAGAGGTCTACAAACTTTTCCGCCAGTTCACTCGCATCTGCGGCTGAATAGGCGTACTCTTGCGCCTCCCCTTTTTTTGGTTCTTGAGGCTCTCCTACCTGTGCGTCCGTTCTGCGGATGCCTTCGTCGGCGAGCCTTCTTGCATTTTTAGCGATGATCGACAACGTTCTTGAGCGTCTGACGACGCTTTTCACCGAAGGCGGCGCGCACTTCCGCGTCATTCACCACCCTGCCGCCGGCCAATCGAGCCAATCGGTAGCCGAAATCCGCGGCACTGAACTCGGTCAGGGCGCTAAAGCGCTTTGCTGCACCGTCAAGGGCAACGGCGTAAAAAAGCATGTCCTCGGCGTTCTTCCGGCCGACATGCAAGCCGATCTCAGCAAGCTTGCCGCAGCTGTCGGCGGGCGCCGTGCATCGCTTGCCAGTCCAGACGAAGTAATGGACTTAACGGGCTGCATCTTTGGCGCCGTACCGCCTGTGAGTTTTCATCCCGATCTTGAACTTATCTGCGATCCGACACTCTTCACGCGTTATAGCGAACTGGCCTTCAATGCTGGCTCACGCGATGTTTCTATCATTATTTCAACCGACGATTTCAAACGTATCGTTGCGCCAAAGGTAGCCGACTTCCTTCGTGCTCCCGCTGAAAAACAAAACCAATAAACAAGTCGTAAATTGCCCAAACCTTCGACCTAAGGTCTCTTGATATGGACTCCTTTGCCGCTTTGCTCACCAATTCGATTACACCGGTGACGCTTATCTCCGGCGTCGGCCTCATGCTGCTGTGCACTGCCCGCTACAACCACACGACCGATCGTGTGCGTCAACTCCTCAAGCGCCGTGAAGACGGTGACTACGAAAAAGAACCGGATCTCGATTTTGAAATCCACTTAATCTTCCGTCGTTCGCGCTATCTGCGCCGAGCAATGCTGAGCCTTGTGCTATCGGATGTCTGCTCGGGCCTCATTGTGGCAACAAACGTTGCCGCTCACCTTTCGAACCTCAATTTCGTCACGCTCTCCTCAATCTGGTTGGCATTCGCGCTGGCACTGATTGTCGCTTCGTCGATTTATTTCAGTCTGGAAGTTCGACTTTCGCTGCATGCTCTGGAAACCGCCATCGATCATTTGCCCGGCAAAACCAAAGAGCCAGGCCTTTAAGGAGACGTCACGTGCTTAACATCACCGAATTTAATGACTCGCTCTCATTAGCACTTGCACCGATTACCTTAATTTCCGGCGTAGGGCTCTTGATGATCTGCATGACCAATCGCTACAACCATGCGACGAACCGCATTCGTCAGTTAATGGCTAAACGCGAAGGCAACATCGACAATTCCATCATTCGCTCTGTAATCGACACTGAAATCGATCTTCTCTACATGCGTGCTTCGCTGCTGCGTCGCGGCATGCTCTCCGTTGCGCTTTCGGCTTTCTTTTCAGCCGTCCTGGTTGCAGTCAGCGTGAGTGCTCGCTTTCTCGATCTTGACATCCACATCCTTGAGAGCTGCATTCTCGTTGCGGCAGTTCTTTTAATCGTTCTCTCTGCACTTCTCTTTGCCGGCGAGATTAATGTCTCACTCAAAGCCTTAAAACTTGCCGTTGATAAAGTGCCGCGCCACGGCAAATGGAGTTTAGAAGACTAGCCGTCAGCCGTTTTTTCGTAGATACGGGCGCCGTTCGGTTGGAACGACGCCCGTTTGCTCTCTATTGTCTATATCCCCAACGGAAATAAATAGAGGTGCCCTCTCCCTTCGTGCGGCCAACCACTAAAAAGATGGGACCAATCAAACTGTCAACACCGATCGATGCTGAAACGGATTTGGCCCACGCGCGATCATTCTCATCATTGCTCGACAGTCCATGCACATCATTCCAAGCACGCCCTGCCTCAAGTGCTCCGCCAATCCACACCGGCACGCGAATGGGCATCCAATCGGAAACATTGCGCATCAGCGAAGCCTTTACATACTCCAGCCGCGAGCCTGACCACCGGCCATAAGGCACGCCTGGCATACGTCCTGCTCCGCCCAATTGGTACATTCCAGCGACTGAAGAACGCCCGATCTCTCCCTCGAACACAGAAGTCCAACGCCCCACAGAAAACGGCACCAGCGCATTAATACCGAACATGTAATTGGACTCCGTCAGTCCGACGGCTTGATTAGAGCGTTTCCCATTCACCTGTAGCCGCATGCCCTCCGTCGGGAAACTCACGCTGTCGAGCGTATCAAGCATCAGCTCAGCACCGATATAGGGAGCTGACTTTCGCCGCCAAGGCGGCTGATCGCGGCCAATCTCAATATCTGTATGTGAAGAAAGCCACCCTGTAGATAGGCCGGCATAACCCCATCGCGCGAGTTCCCAGCCCAAAAGCACTTTGGCATCTACAAACGTGCTCCTCCACTGCGCCACGGCTTCGTGACCGGAATATCTATCAAAGCGCATACGTTCATACGAGATACTCGGTTGAATAAAGAGCGGCAAGGTTGTACCCAGCGGCTGATAGAACTCTGAAAGAAATCTTTGTTTATCGCCAACCTGAATTTCATTGCGCCATTCTCCACCCCATGCATTCAGCAGATGCCAACTGTGCGCAAAAAGCAGGTTGTAGGTACTCACACTGTCGAAGTCCGTTTCCAAGGACCCGCCCAGACGAACACTCGAATAGCCGGCTCGCTTCTCCTTGGGCTCAATAACGAGTGCTGCCGATCCGTCAGGTCCCGGATCTAACCGATAAACAACACTGTCAAAGTAACCATCGGCCCACACCGTACGTGCTGCATCATCCAAGCGCTCGCGATCAGCAGCACGCCCCGAAGGTACAGCCGCACGCTCAACAATTCTTTCGGGCGGCACAGCCGCATCCCCTTGCTGTGCGACTCGGATTTCCGTAATCACTTTCGGACTTCTGTCGAAGTTGACGAAACTCTGTGTGCGAGCGTGGTTCCATGCTGTCCATTCCTGACGGCCAACAGCAAGGACCTTTAGGCGATCGGCTGCAGCTCGACCGGCAGCCTCTCCCACAGCAATGATTTCACGGCTCTTGTCAAGATCTGCGGACGTATAGTCCTTCAGTTCCGGACGAATAAGAATATCGCGATCGGAAAGACTGGCCAGAGAGGCCGTAACGTTTTGTTCGGTCAGCAGATTTACCATCTGCGACATTACACCGACCACATCGTTGAGTTGCTCTCGCCCGCTGAGCGGGGTCCCGACATTAACTGCGATGACGATGTCAGCCCCCATTTCTCGGGCAAGCTCAACCGGCAGATTGTCAACCAATCCGCCGTCGACCAAAAGATCATCGCCCCGTTTGGCTGGTGAAAAGGCTCCCGGCACCGACATTGACGCACGCATCGCTTGACTCAGTGTGCAGTCCTTTTGCATGACGACACGCTTACCAGTAACAAGATTGGTTGCAGGCGCCGCAAAGGGGATCGGCAGCATGGAAAGATCTTCAACCATCGCTGAAGACGCTGTTTTTCGTGCCAAAAAAAGATCCAATTCTTCTGATGGCACAAAAGCATCGGGAAAGCGCGGCGTACCATCGTTGCTGATTTCAATCCCTGCAGAAGGCAGACTCTTGTAATCATCAAGCTTGCGCCGCCAAGACAAGATGTCGCGCTGCGGACGAGGCGCAAGCATCTTGCTCCAATCCACCTCCAATACTGTGTCTTCGAGAGCTTTGGAAGTAAATCCGGCGGCATAAGCTCCGCCAACCATCGAGCCCATTGATGTGCCGGCAATAACGTCAATTTTGACGCCTAACTCTTCGAGTACCTTGATAACCCCAACATGCGCAAAGCCGCGGGCACCACCGCCGGAAAGCACTAATCCAACACAAGGACGCCCTTCAGCACGGCAGGCGGCGCGAACCTCACTGGGGG
>OHUN01000886.1_pt1 | contig 15748 bp, 19 predicted proteins | sample 1579211 | NCBI WGS metagenome assembly OHUN01 (sample SAMEA3879560, study PRJEB24766) | human gut metagenome | biome: human-associated habitat; feature: feces | place: USA | collected 1985/1987
CGTTTAACACTCGACGTAATTCCCTTAACATTGGTAAAGAGTGAAAAGAACTTCAGAATCGATTGTTGACGCTTATTTTCCGCTGCAATAGCCTCAGTCCAATTCAGTCCAGACTGCTTATAAAAAGGTTGAGCCTTTTTCTGAAAAATGAAGTACTTAAGAATAGCCATAGCCACAGCTACAAGGATAACTCCCCAAACTGGAAGTCCCAAGGCTAAAAAGAGCGGAATAACCAAAATAAAAATCAGGCTTTGTACGATTACCCAAAATCTAAAAGCACGCCCTGTTGCCTTCTTAACATGGTCTAACACCTCTTCTTCCTTCACCAAAAGGTAGTGCTTGTCCGCAGGTTCTAGATAAGTCGCAATATTCCCCCAGAAAGGTAATAACAGACAAAGCACAAGCAAGCCAAGAATGATTGCCCACGGATTTTTTGGAAAATGCTTCAGCAACTGGCTATACTGAACCAAGACAAAGCCTAGCAGAAAGAGAAGAACCAAGATAAAATGATCATTAAAAACGTAGCGACTATACTTAGCACAGCGTGCATTGAATCGCTTGCTACGCTCCTTAAATAGCTTAGCTATCATGACAATTCTCCCTTAGTTAACTGCATGTAGATATCGTTAAGACTAGCACTATCGTCGCCAAAAGTCTGACGGAGCTCCTCGAGAGTCCCCTGTGCTAAGACCTGTCCATGGTGCAAAATCACAAAGCTATCACACATCTTCTCAGCTGAATCCAAAACGTGGGTAGACATGAGAATCGCCTTGCCCTTAGCTTTTTCCTCAGCTAAAAGCTCAATTAGGTCGGAGATTGCCAAGGGATCCAAACCCAAGAAGGGTTCATCAACAATGAAAAGACTGGGGTTAACAATAAAGGCACAGATAATCATGACCTTCTGCTTCATTCCCTTTGAAAACTGAGTCGGGAACCAATCTAACTTTTCATCTAAGCGAAAGAGTTTGAGGTACTTGTCCGCACGTGCCATCCCCTCAGTCACATCAAGACCATAGGCCATCAACACCGTTTCCAAATGTTCACGAAGCGTCAACTCTTCATAGAGACTTGGCGTTTCAGGAATATAGCCAATCTTCTGACGATAGCTAGCTGGATCTTGTTGAATCGTTAACTCATCAATGGCAATCTGTCCCCCATAAGGTGTTAAGAGACCAATAATCTCGTTAATTGTTGTTGATTTCCCAGCACCATTAAGACCAATGAGACCAACCAATTCACCATCAGCCACCTCAAAAGTCACATCTTTTAGGACGGGAATATTAGCGTAACCACCCGTCACCTTTTCTAATTTAAGCATTATCTTTTCTCTCTTTGGTATGATATAATCTATTATAACAAAAACTCATGGAAAGGTCGTTATTATGGATAATTGTATTTTCTGTAAAATTATATCTGGAGAAATCCCTTCATCAAAAGTCTACGAGGACGACAAGGTTCTAGCCTTCCTCGATATCTCACAAGCTACAAAAGGACATACCTTGGTTATTCCTAAAGAGCACGTTCGTAACATCTTAGAAATGTCTGCTGAGACTGCAGAGACTGTCTTTAGCCGTGTTCCAAAAATTGCTCGTGCCGTCCAAAAAGCAACAAAAGCTATCGGCATGAATATCCTTAATAACAACGAAGAAGTTGCTGGACAAACCGTCTTCCACGCTCATATTCATCTCGTTCCTCGTTACGGTGCAGACGATGGTATCCACATGGGATTTGACGAACACGAACCAGACTTCGCTGCCCTGGCCGACCTTGCTGATAGCATCGCTAAAGAGGTAACAGAATGAAAATCGGACGCTTTCTAGCTCTTGGAACTCTTGCCTACGGTGCCTACTACACCTATAAACGACGTGAAGACATCAAAGAGGAAATCCTAGACCTCAACCAATCACGAGAAAATATCTCTCACGATCTGGACAATATCAAACGCAACCTCGACATCATCAAGGAGCAAAACCTTGTTCTCGCTGACATCAAACAAGACCTCAACTATAAAACACGCGTCTTCAAAAAAGACCTCGAACCCCGACTCAACATCATCCAAGAACGCTTGCAAAAGTATCAAGGTGAGGATAAAGAATAAAGGTAAGTAGCCTGTGCTACTTACCTTTTTTATCAATGATGAAAACTTATAAAAAGTTTATGGATAGTGTAATAGTCACTCAATGTTCCTTGTTTTCACAACAGAAAGTACCATTCAATAATAAAAGGCACCACTAATCAGATTAAAGAGAACACTACTAAACCTATTTTCATATAATTACTATTTCTTTTTTAAAGCATTAATAATAGAACGTGTTGCTGATTTCGTTAAGCCTTGATTTTTAGGATGTGTCCTTAAATAGGAATAGACTTTGGTACCAGTATCTGAACGTGTGCAACCATTTGTATTAACAATCTTATTACTTAACAGTTTATCCAATAAATCCATTCTGCATCTCCTCACAATTAGTAATTAAAATATATACTAAATGAATTCATTGTATCATAGTTACCATTCTGTATATTAGCAGTCCACCCAATATTTTCACCGCTCTTCATTTTATGCTTATAGTAGTTTGCTTTTTTTGCTTTTTCGTCTGATTCCTCAACTTTCTGTCCTGGATTAACGGCAACATATTCTGATATAGATACTGACTGCTTTCCTTTCGGATCGATACTAGATTTTGACGAACTAAATGGTGTTGCTTCAATACTATTGTTAATTACAAAAGTTGATTTAATATTAATTTCTTTATCCGTTAAGTTATCAATAATAATATTTCCACCAGTTCTTGTTATTTTAATATTTTTATCACTATATAGTTCTTCCGTTTTTGCTACTGTTTTTTTCGAACCCATAATACTTTGTCCTACTTTTGACGTATTATTGCCATTAGTAGAATTTTCATTCGAAGAATCTCTAATAGCCAAAAAAATATTAACAATGTAAATATAAATCCAAAAACCGCAAATACATAAACGCTAACATAAAAAATTTACTATAACATATCTTTTCCTCACCTTTATTTTTGAGTTTCAATTGTCACTTTTGCCTCGTGGTCCAAAGATTTAATCATTGTAGAGTAGTACTTCTCGGCTGACTCCTTTAATAATTTTTTATTGTCCTTTATAAAACCTTGTTGTTCCTTATTTGAAAAACCTTCTGCAACAGCCTCACCAGTATCTATGTCTTTAGTCGAATAACTAAGAATCCCTCCACTAGTATCGTAGAGTGTATAAGGTTTGTCTTTATCTAATTCAACACCAATAACTTCAAATTTGGGTAATTTAACTTGATAATTATGATTACCATTATCTTTAATGGTTACATCATTCTTAATACCGAATTTTGCCGTATAATTTAGAATAATGAGTGCTTTCTTTTCTGAACCAGGTATTACAAAGTCACTACCAAATAACTTTGTATTATTTTCTATTGACTTAACTTTTCGAATAGATGCATTGAGTAAAACTAACTCACTGACCTTTTCCAAAGATTTTACATTTACTATGATTTCTGTCTTTGGTTTTTGATTACCAGATGACTCACTCCCTTTATATACGCTAAGAAAAATGAATCCTACGACAATCACTAATAAAATCGCTAAAATACCATATATTATCTTTTTCATACTTTTTTCCTATTAACTCATTTCTTCAAAAACAACTGGATTAACAATCCTGCAATCACAATCCCAGCTGCAATTAGGGGGTTCAACATTGCCACACCTACAAGAAGTAGAATAACCAAAATCCATAAAACTACTTTTAACATTATTTCTCCTTATCAAATAACAAAAGATTGTAATATTAAACCCAAGAAATCACTAACTAAAATTTAATTTTACACAAAAATTATATAGCGATATGAATGCGTTGTCAACGCTTTCTTGAAAATAGAATATATTTTTAACTATTTATCATATTATCATAATTTAAACAATTTTATCTCATTTTATATTTAAGAATAAATATAAAAGTCACAGCTATACACAAAACAAGACTTTCCGCTGTGCTAAAAGTAAGAGAAGTCCTATTGCTTCTCTCACTCGGAAGATTTGAGACCCAGACTCAAATCTTAGGAATGGAATTCCGTTAGGAAGTCGCTTCCGTCCGTAGCACCCAAGGAAAGTCTTAAATAAAAAAGAAAAAAACAGAGATGTCTACTAACATCTCTGCTTCATAATAGGATTAGGAGGTTTTATGCTTCTTATTCAGCATCTTTTTCTTTGATAACCAAGACACCATCTTCCATATCAGCTTCTAGATGTTTAGCATCAAGGTTATCCAAGTGGAAGTCTGTGACTTTGTCACGGATTTGTTGTTCAACCACACGACGGAGTGGACGAACACCCATGACTTCGTCGTAGCCTTCTTCAGTTATGTATTCTTTAGCAGCTTCGCTAACTGCCAAGTCAATGTCTTTCTTAGAAAGCGTCTTGTTAACTTCAACCAACATAAGGTCTACAATCTTAGAAAGATCTTCTTTGCTCAAGTGTGAGAATTCGATGACAGCATTGAAACGGTTAAGGAATTCTGGACGGAAGTAAGGTTTCAAACGATCCATAAGTTCTGGTTTATCAGCATCTTCTGTCAAGTTAGCTTCGTAACCAAAGCCAGCGTTTGAAGTTGCGATAATCACAGTATTCTTGAAGTTTACAGTGTTACCTTGACCATCTGTCAAACGACCATCATCCAAAACTTGGAGGAGAAGGGTGATGACTTGAGGGTCAGCCTTTTCAATTTCGTCGAGAAGGACGATTGAGTATGGGTTACGGCGAACACGTTCTGTCAAAGTATTGCTATTGTCATCATAACCAACATAACCAGCTGTTGTACCAATCAATTTAGAAACGGCTGTACGGTCGCTGTATTCTGACATGTCCAAACGGATGATAGCATCTTTTGTTCCGAACATATCAAGAGCCAATTGTTTAGCCAACTCAGTTTTACCAACACCAGTAGGTCCTACAAAGAGGAAGCTACCGATTGGACGGTTACCTTCGTCAAATCCTGCACGGTTACGACGGATGGCACGTGCCACTGCTTCAACGGCTTTATCTTGACCGATAACCTTAGTTTGCAAACGGTGGCCCATATCTTTCAAACGTTCGATATCAGTTGCTCCCATTTGCGATACTGGGATACCAGTCATACGTTCTACAGATTCAGCCACATCGTTGACAGTTGCAGTGACTTTAAGGTCTGCTGTATGGTTAGCAATTTTCTTTTCAAGTTCTTCAATACGAACCTTAGCGTTTAGAGCTGCTTCGTAGTCTTCTTTGGCAGCTGCAGCTTCTTGTTTAGCTTTTTCAGCTTCAATTTCATGTTCAACAGCATTCACATCAGTCACTGGGTGTTGAGCAGCCAAGTGAGCAGCTGTTACATCGACAAGGTCGATAGCCTTATCTGGCAAGCTACGTTGTGGAATGTATTGTACAGAGAAATCTACCGCTGCCTTCAAAACATCATCTGGCAAGATAACATTGTGGTGTTTTTCATAAAGATCACGGATACCTTGGAGAATCTTGAAGGTATCTTCAGCAGATGGAGCATTGACCTTAACTTCGTTGAAACGACGAGCAAGGGCAGCGTTCTTCAAGATAGTGTTACGGTATTCATCTTGAGTTGTTGCACCAATCACTGTCAATTCACCACGTGAAAGAGCAGGTTTCAAGATATCAGCAAGACCTTTAGACCCTTGACCATCACCAGTGCTTCCGGCACCAAGAATTTGGTGGATTTCATCGAAGAAGAGGATAATGTTTCCAGCTTCTTTGACTTCGTTTACCAAGTTTTGAATGTTTTCTTCAAAGCTACCACGGTATTGAGTACCAGCTTCAAGTCCAGAAATATCGATTGAGATGATTTCTTTGTTCTTGATAGCAGCTGGGACATCACCATTGACGATGGCTTGAGCCAAACCTTCAACTACGGCTGTTTTACCAACCCCAGCGTCCCCGACAAGGACTGGGTTATTCTTGGTACGACGAGCCAAGATTTCGCAAGCTTCTTGGATTTCTTTGTTACGTCCGATAACAGGATCCAATTTACCTTCACGAGCTTCTTCAGTCAAGTTACGACCAAGTTTAGCAAGAATACCATCTTGTTTAGGTCCTTTACCTTGTTGTTGAGTTGGGTTCACTGCCTCACCTTCATTACCAGGCAATTGACCTGTTTGGCGGTAAATAGCAAATTCTTCAGGTGTCACTTCACGACCGTTAATCATGTAGCGACGGTTTTCTGAACGGTAACCACCCATGTTACCCATCAATTGATTGAAAAGATCGTCCATATTGTTAAAGTTGTTGTTCATATAATTACCTCATTTTGTGTTATCTTGTGAAATTTCTTAAATGTTATTTTTATGTTAATGTATTTTCTGACTTTTACTGACCAAAACCCTAAAAATTTTTAGTAGCTTCAACTACTCTTCTAATAATTTCAGGTTTTGCTCTTGGTAGGAGACTGAGAACTTTCACAGTCTTAAATAAATTGTCATTTAGCATAAGAGCCACCTTCTTTCTGTGAATCTCTCAATATAGCTAACTTCCAAGCCTCTTTCAGAAAGAAACTTGTAGATTAAGGAAACCTTTTTCCTTATAGCTTTATCATATACCTTTCATTTGACCAGGTCAAGAATTTAGTTTTGACTTTTACTGACCTTTCAGATGAAAATTTTTGCAGACTAGCTGCAATCCTTTTTATTGGTATATGGGCTATTGACACAGCCTTCATAAGGATTTCATTTCCTTATGTTTATATTGTACAACATTGGTCAGTATTAGTCAATATCTTTTTTGACTTTTTTTGACCTTTATTGTAAATATTTTTGCAGGCAAGCTATGATTACCTTTTTACAAGGATTTAGGCTAGTCCTGCAATCTCATAAGGAAGCTATTCCTTATGAGATTATAATACACCATTAGTCAGTAAAGGTCAATAGTTTTATTTGGTCTTTTTTGACCTTTTTGAAAATAATTTACGGAAAGTAAAAAAGCCTACCAAAGGTAGACCTAATAATGATCTTTGAAAGAGAGAAAGGCGACACTCTTACCATCAATCATATAAATCAAACGATTTTCAGCATCAATTCGCCGAGACCAAGCTCCTTGAAAGTCATACTTCAAGGGTTCTGGTTTCCCAATACCTGAAAAAGGATCCCGTTGAATGTCTTTAATCAGCTTATTGATTCGCTTAAGTGTCTTCCTATCCTGACTTTGCCAATAACAATAATCCATCCATGCATCTTCAGTGAAAGTGAGTAACATTTTCTACTCCTTTAGTGCATGTTCTTGAGTCTCTCCAGCACGTACCTGAGCCATTCCTCTTAAAACCTTGTCTGATAGTTCTTTATTTTGAACAATACGCAATGTTTCTTGAATGCTATCCCACTCACTCTTTGAGACCACTACAATATCTTCATCAGGATTTTTATTGACTACAGCTAGAGGTTCAAATTCATCATTAACCTTTTTCATATAATCCTTCAAATGATTTCGAAACGTTGAATAGACGACTGCTTCCATTAGCATACCTCATTTTCCTCTTTTCTTTTATTATATACCAAAAGGATAAACTTGTCAGGAACTTGTACAAGTTTATCCTTTCTATTACATTTATTCGAAAAAGAAGCAAAAAAGCCTACCAGAGGTAGACCTTCTATAAAGCTATTTTACTCTATGTGGTATGCGTCCAAAATTTTGTTGAGAAAGCTCGGGGTTGCCTAATTGATAAACATTATCCGCTTGCTGTGTAAGCATATCCCAAGGCTCCCTTCCAATCCGAGCCACTATATCCACAGATTTTTTCACAGATTTGAGATGAGACTGCCCATTTTGAGAAAATCCAAGCACATGAATGGATTCAGGCAGAGGGTTGTCCACAGCTCCGACCAGGATATAGGTCAAAATACGACGTACACGAGCCTTTGTATAGCGTTTAGTTGCTACCTTATCCACTAGTTCCTCCACAGAAGAAATCTCACGGATAGCAGCTTTTAAACGGCTAGCAATCTCTTCATTCACCTGAAAAACACTGGTCAAATCAGGGTTTGTAAGAATCTGATAAACCAGCAATTGGAAATAATTATCCCAAGAGACCTGTGGAGAAGTCTGAAAAAGCTTGCTATTGGGCATGAACTTATCCACAAAATCACTATCTTGCCTGTGGAGACGTAGACTGGTCGCTGAGGCGAAAGATACTTCCTTGTCTGAGGAATGATAGCCAGCCCCTTGTCTCTGGATAGGATTCAACTTAATGCCCTTACCAGCACAAGCTTTGGCATAGGCTAATCCTAGGATATGATTGGGTGTATTGCCAGTAAAGTCCACACCAGCAAATTTCTCCCACATTTTTTGCATCTTCTGTGGATAAGATAGGTCACTTGGTAAATTTTCCACAAAGGCTTCCATGTCCTCTGACTTTTCAGCATAGACATTTGCTATTGCCTGGTAATCTAGGACTTCTTCCGTGCCAAAAGCAAGGTTATCAATTCCCAGTCGGGATAAGATATCGACGGCCCCAGCAGCAAAATAATCGGCAGACTGGACTGACGTCAAGAAAGGCAACTCAACCACGAGGTCTGCCCCATTTTCCAAAGCCATCTGAGCCCTAGTCCACTTATCCACAATAGCTGGCTCACCTCGCTGAACAAAGTTCCCAGACATGGCAACGATTTTTACGCCTTCAGCCTGATCCAAGAGATACTTGTGACCGTTATGAAAAGGATTGAACTCAGCAATAATACCTGTAACTGTCATTTTTTCTCCTACTTTTCAACATTTATGTTTCAACACCTTCTATAAGGTCTGAAATTACATTTTTAACATCCTCATGAATCTCATCTTCATTCATTTCTTTAAACACAATCTTATCCGTACAATCTTGATTATATTCATCTTTTATAAATTCATAAAACTTCTTTCTTAAATCTTTACCATTAATCATCGAAATTTTATTTTCAAGTCCTTTATCCCATGAAGAATAAAATAATTCTTTACATTTAGAAAGATCCTTCGTTGGCCCCCATTTAGGTTTTAATTCTTTTTCATCACCTTTGCCGAGAGTAACTGTTATATCATAAAAATTATCAAATGTTTGTTCTCGAAAACTATCACAAATTTCTTCTAGTTTTTTATAAAAATTTTTTCTATCATTACTTTTAGATATCCTAAATAAGACTTCTGGAACCAAAAGATAATTTTCAAATTCCTTTTTCGTCCAAATATGGAGTTTTATTACATCTGATGCCTTATCCCTTATTGAATCTAAGTAAGATTCAGGGTAATAGTCCCTATCTAATACACTAATTACACTTAGATTCGAATCAATTTTAGAAAATAATTCAGCTACTTTATTGTATTTCTCAAGATTCGAAAATCCTCCTATTTTTTCATAAAATATATTATCGATTGAAAAATCACTATCAGGATACAACTTTTCATAAAATTTCTTCAGTAAAGACATATCATTACCTTCAAGAAACAGTAATTTCTTATAAGTAAACAACCGTATCAAAGACATATTTTGAATACTTCCAATTTCATCTACAACACCTTGAAGCTTAGGCAAATTAAGCGTATACTTCAATTTTTTCTTTTTATTACTAACATTCAGAATATTCTCTGAATCGACTTCAGAAATAATTTCTATAGAATGAGTCGCAATAATCACTTGTTGAAAATTTCTACGAACATATTTCAATAATTTTCGTTGCAAATCGGGGTGCATATATATATCTGGCTCATCTAAAATAACCGTCGTTATACCTTGGTTTTTTGATTTAGTAACAAACCACATCATTTGTAACCACATTTGAAGTCCATTACCAACATATCCTAATTCTGTCATAAAGTCATTCTCTCCTACGACTAAAGAGACCAAAGTATTATCTGAAGAGTATTCAAGTTTTGGAGGATTTATTTGCAGATTTTTCCATGTTTGCTTTATTAATGAAGAAAATTCATTAAATACTTTTTCATCATTAGTCATTTCCAAATAAATCTCGTTTCTGAAGTGCAATGATGCTAAATATGTATCTTTATCTTTCCTTACTGTTTCTTCCGACAAATATTTTTCAATTTTTTTTAATGGACCTATTTGAGGTAAAATATTTAACTTAGGAAATCCAGAATTATTAAAAGTACCTTTATTAGTAATAAGTTTACCATTCGAGTCATAAATAAGTGCAAATATTAAATCATCATGGAAGTGAACTATAATTTTATAACCATCATCAAATCCTGCAGTGAGTTTTGGTTTAGAATCTTCGTCATAGTTATGAGGAATCGTACTAGTATTGATTTTTAACATCTTACCATTGACAATAATACATTTAGCTTTTCTAGGAAAATCAAGAACCAAACTCTCAGGAATATTTTTAAAAGTTGGTTTGGATAGAGCATAAGAAATTATTCTTAATGCTTCAATAATAGTTGATTTTCCTGCATTATTTTTTCCAACTGCAATTGTTAAATCCTTAAACTCTAGTTTTGTATCTTTAAAGCAACGATAATCTTCTAAATGTAAAAATTTAAGCATCTAATTAGCATCTCCCTTTTCAAATTTTTAAAATAATTTATTACATACGAAAAACCATCGTTTGCTGGTCTTTGTTGGCTCTTTATCTTCAAAGTCAGCATAAAGTTTGAAGGATTTGAAGCCAGCCTGCTCCAACAAGATATCATAAGTCAAAACCTCATAGGTGCGTTCCTCATGCACCTCATCATGACGGCTAAAGCTTCCATCTTCCTCTTGGACAAAGAAAGTTAATTCATGGACAATAGAATGCGGAGCCGCATCCTCATAGGTATCCCAGAGCATAGCAAACTCTTCTGCATTTTCATGGTAGGAATAGCCAGGGAAAACTTCATCCGTCTGATAGGTTGAGTGCACATCAAAGATAAAGACGCCATCTTCATTCAGTGCATTATAAACCTCCTTGAAGACGTCCCCAACCTCTACTTCATCCTGCATATAGCAGATTGAATCTGAGTAGCAAGTCACAAAATCATATTTGCCCGCTTGCGATAAATCCAACATGTTGCCTTCGATAAAATCGATTTTCTGCTTGGCAGAAGACGCACGCTTCTCCGCAATCTTCAACATATCAGCACTCAAATCGAGTCCAGTTACATCGAAACCAGCTTGAGAAAAGCGTACAGACTGAATCCCAGTCCCACATGCCAATTCAAGTAATTTCTTTTTATCCTTAGTCTTTGGCAAATGACGGAGGGAAAAATCCGTCCACAAATCGTAAAGACTATCATCCATAACAGCGTCGTAGACCGCCGCGAAAGTTTCATAAGTAGCCATAATGATGATACCAAGTCCGCCCGTAATCGGAAAGAAAATTAGGAGCTTGGACTTGGAGAAATCTCCAAGTCCAAGATGTCTATTTTCCGACGATTACAGGACGGGTTCAAATCCTTTCTAAGATACAAAGAGCGTCAAAAGTACAGAGAAAATAGAAAGCTTTCTGCTGTATCACCTGACACAAAGAAAGTTTATCTTTTTCTCACAGTTTTTGGTTCGGGTTCAGTTAACAAACCAACTAAACACAAGGCTCTATCCTTCCTATTAAATCTTTAGTTTAAGCAACAAAACCCAGTTGTCGCCAACTGAGTTCAGATTTTATGCCAAATAAGCTGACACATCCACCATTGGTGCTTCATGCCAGAGTTTTTCGAGGTTATAGTGTGCACGTTCATCTTCTGTAAAGATGTGAACAACAACATCGTTAAGATCCAAAAGAATCCAACCACCCTTATTGTCACCTTCCATGTGACTAGCATCAAGGCCAGCTTCTTTCACTTTCTCACGGATGTTGTCGGCAATAGCTTCCAACTGACGGCTGTTCATTGCACTCAAAATAACAAAATAATCTGTTAGACTTGTAAGGCCGTACAAATCAAGGGCAACAATGTCTTCAGCTCGCTTTTCATCAGCAGCTTTGACAACCAATTCAAGTAATTCTTCTTTCATTTAATCCTCTTTCATTAAAAAATCGTTTTGTAATCTAAGACATCCGCAAAACGCTCATCCCAAATGTTCTCGTAAAATTCATTGATTGTTTCTGCCGGAATGTCATCTCCATCAAAGGTTGTAACAGTACCTTCAGGAATGACTAGCTTGTAGCCGTGTTCGAAAGCAACTTTAACGGATGTATCGACACAATATTCTGTTTGCATACCACACAAGACTAGTTGTTCAATTCCTTGTTGCTCCAAGTATTCTTTTAATCCTGTCTCTTTAAACATACTATTGTATCGCTTCTGAAAAACCTTTTCATCAGACTGTCTCTTTAATAGTGGCGATAATTTCCAATCTTCCGAGGTTAGAGCTTCTTCCGTTTCAATATGCTGAATATAGATAATTTCAATCTGCTGTTTTCTAGCCTGATCTTGTAAATAAGAGATTTTCTCTAACAGCTTTTGTGTTTCAAAACCTGTTTCTATTAAGATATTTTGTACATCAATAATGATAAAAGCAGTTTTCACTCATTGATCCTCTTTCAAGTACTTCACAAAAGCATTATAGGTTTCCAAGGTTTGTGGGAAAATCGGTAGAGCTTGGTGAGCCAAGTGTTCTACCGTATGGACTGTTTCAAAAGCAACGGCCTTATCCAAGGATTGCTCTGCTACTTGTCTAGCTTCCTCTACCAAAGGGAAATTACGGTTATGCTCAATATAATCAGCCACATAGACAATCTTATCTAGGGTTGACATGTCATGGCTTCCGACGGTATGAATTTCAATACTGCGTAGAATCTCGGGATCAGTCAATCCCAAATCTTCTTGGATTTTGTAAATCCCAACCATGCCATGCCAGACATTGTTTCCCCATTTTTTCAATGCAGGATCAAGCTCATACTTATCTATAAGTTCCAAGAATTCCTGATCTGGAAGTTCCTTGGCATAATCATGAAGGAGGCCAACCAAGCCAGCTTTCTCAGTATCATATTCGTACTTTTCAGCAAGAGTAATAGCAGCTCTCTCAACACCCAGAACATGATTGAAGCGTTTAGGACTCATGACCGCTCGAACTTTTTCAAGGAGTTCTTCACGAGAATAGTCTAAATATTTTTCATAGGTCATTTATAGAGCCCCGCTTTCTTGATGTAGGCAAGTACAGACTGCGGCACCATAAAGTTAGGTGTACGATCCTTTTTAATGTAGGCTCTGACTGCACTCGAACTAATATCCATAAGGGGCACATCAACCCAAATAACTGGATAAGAGGTTCCAGCCTTATACTTAGGACGCTGAACACCCACAAATTGGACCATCTCGATAAGTTCGTCAATGCGATGCCATGTAGGCAGATAGTCGACCATATCAGCACCAATAATGAAGTAATAATCCGTATCAGGATTGGCCTCTGTCAAAAGCTTCATGGTGTCATAAGTATAACTGATTCCCTTGCGCTCCAACTCGATGGTTTCAATATCCAAACCTTCAATGCCGTTAATAGCCAACATGATCATATTTAGGCGATGTTGTTCATCAATAGTCTCTTTTTTATCGACATGAGGTGGCTCAAACTCAGGCATGAGAAGAACTTCGTCAAGACCTAACTGCTGACGCACCTGGTCCGCAACAACCAAGTGAGCATTGTGAACAGGGTTGAAATTTCCACCTAAAATTCCCACCTGCTTACGGCCAGTATCTTTGATTTCTTCTTCTAGTTGAACCTTTGTAAATGGGGTTACGAGATCCAGTGCCATATACGCCTCCTCTTTTTCAAGCATTATACAACTGACTTAAGGCTAGCTGATGCTTCAAAAGTGTTCCTATACCTTAGTTTATCCTTCACCAAGCAAAGTCAGCAACTATTTTTGGATAGCTTTGACCTTTGGTGACAACTTACGATTTTCTTTTTTGGCTGACTCTTTATAGAGAATCAAGATACGTCCAATCTTAAGGACTGTATCACAGCCAATTTCTTCTTCCAAAATTTCAGCAACCTCATAGATGTCTTCCATGGTATTTTGGAGTAGGGTTACTTTGATCAATTCACGGGCATCAAGGGCGTTGCGAACGCTAGTTTTGATATGGTCGTTAAGACCGTTTTTCCCGATTTGTACAATAGGTTTAAGTGTGTGTGCTTCCGATTTGAGGAAGGCACGTTGTTTTGATGTTAATGACATGTTTATTCCTTTTAACTACTTAATTAAGTTTAAATAATCGCTTTTCGTACGACAACGCCAACACCTTCTGGTGCCCAAGCAGCAACGATGGTTGGTTGGTCAGCTTTTCCTTGGACACGAATCCAACCTAATCCCGAGAAGACAATGTCTGTCTTATCTTTGACGGTAAATTCGTGACGAACAAGTTTTGGAAAATCAGCCAGATCCTTTGGTCCAGGAGGCATGAGAAGACTTCCAACATGCTTATCATAGAAGGCATCTGCGCCTTCAAGTTTAGTACGATGAAGCTTCAAGTTATTATCAAAGAAGGCTGTAAAACCTTGCTTATTCCCATCAATAAAGTCAAATCGTCCAAGACCGCCTAGGAATAGAGTTTGGCCTGCATTTAACTGGTAAGTTTTTGGCTTAATTTCCTTCTTAGGACTAACGTACTTGAGGTCCTTGGCTGACAGATAGTGTGCCATCTGGTGGCGATGAATAATTCCTGGAGTATCAAAAATATAAGTACCATCATCCAGCGGAATCTCAATCTTATCAAGGGTCGTTCCTGGGAAACGAGAGGTAGTGATAATATCTTTATCACCTGTAATTTCCTTGATAATCGCATTAATTAAGGTTGATTTACCAACATTCGTCACACCGACAACATAAACATCACGACCCTTACGGAGTTTTTCAATACGTTGAATCAACTCTTTAATGGCGTGATGATTTTGGGCAGACGTCAACATGACATCCACGGGACGCATGCCTTCTTCGTGGGCACGTTCTGTCAACCATTGGGTTACCTTACCATCTTTAACGGATTTAGGTAGGATATCCTTTTTATTTCCGACCAAGAGCACATCATTCCCAGAAACAAAGCGTGACAAGCCTGGAATGATTGATCCATTAAAATCGAAAATATCAACGACATTGACAACGAGGGCGTCACTGTCACCAACTTCATGAAGCAATTTTAAAAATTCATCATCTGTAATGTGGACGTCCACAATTTCATTGTAATGACGAAGGCGGAAACAACGTTGACAGTACAATTCACCTATTTCTTCAGCTTTTTTTATAGAGCTAGCGGGTGTGTAACCAGCCTTTTCTTTATCTTCTGTTTGAATTTGGGCTCCACAGCCAATACAAAATAATTCTTCCATTAAATTCCTTTGTTAAAGGTCATTGGACCATATGCTTTTTCAATCTTTTTCCACATGCGACGTTCACGCCAACGGTTAAATTTGGTTACCCAAGCATCTGATTTCACCAAAGGCTTGACCAAAATCGATCGAATTCCAGCTCTGTGGCTAGCTCTGATGTCAGTCATTAGCTGGTCTCCCACCATAACGACCTCGTCTCGATTAAAGTGGTAACGCTCAATCGCTTCATTAATCCCTTTCGTAAAAGGTTTCATGGCACGACTCACGAAATCCACATGGAAATTGGCAACCGCACGTTCAACACGTTCATATTTATTGTTAGAGACCACAACTACCGGAATATCAGCCTCTGTCATCTCATCCAACCAAGCACGTAGCTCAGGAGTCCCATCAGGGTTGTTCCAAGCAATCAAGGTATTATCCAAATCGACCAAGACAGCACGAATACCGTGTT
>OHUN01000893.1_pt1 | contig 15684 bp, 9 predicted proteins | sample 1579211 | NCBI WGS metagenome assembly OHUN01 (sample SAMEA3879560, study PRJEB24766) | human gut metagenome | biome: human-associated habitat; feature: feces | place: USA | collected 1985/1987
ACATTTGCCGGAATTGGCGTTTCTTATATTAGGGACTTATTTTACAGCCCCTTTTGGTAGGGTGCGTTAGGCTCGCACGTGTGTATTTGACCGGTTTATTATCGACCACCACTTTTAATGAGTCTAAATTAACCAAAAGTATTCATTAGGGAATTCGACTTTAGACGTTTTTCGAATATACCTTTCAATATAATTTCTGACAAACACTTTCTTCGTATTTATAAAGAAGAACTAGCAAATTTACCAGTAATAGAATATTTTGCAGTCCGAAGATCGATCTTCTTGTAATCCTTCTTTAGTGCTGATTTCGGGATTGTTACTGTACATGCTTTATCACTGTAGCTTTCCACGACAGCAGCATAATTACTTTTACTATAAGAAACAACCTTCTTTTTAGAAGAATCCGTTACGGTTACTTTAAATTTTGATACATTCGTAACTTTACCATAACTATTGTTTACCAGTTTAAATTTCAAAACAAGATTTCCCTTTTTATCAAAGGATGCTGCATAAGCTTTCATTTCAGATGTATTGTAAACCACATCTTTGACTGCAATCTTTTTCGCCTGATATTTGTTTGGCTTTACAGATACTATACATGACAAACTCTGACCATTTGATAATTTTGCTTTAATTGTAGTTTTTCCGATACTTTTTGCAGAGATCTTTCCGCTGTTATTTACAGTTGCAACACCTGGTTTGCTGGAACTGCAGCTTGTGATAACTCCGCCTTCCGCCTTCAGCTGTTTGGTAAATCCTTTGGTGAGATCCAATTTTGAATAATTTAATTTTGCTTTGTCGGCAATTCTGCTGAGATTCAGTTCATAATTGACAGCCGTCTCAAAATTCATCTCAAGAATATAATTACCAGCCGGCAGATGCATGGTATGCTTATTTTTATAAGTCCCGTTTTGTGCATTATACTCCCATCTCGGATCTACCGATGGCAGGGTATCGCTCTTTACAGCAATTTCGTCTTTCTGATTTTTGACCGTTAATGCAACCGTTGTTCTCTCATTGATCGCAAGTTCAAAATAGATATCTGCTTCCTTCTCCAGACTGAAATTGTAACGGATTGGAAAATTTTCCCGTGCAGCACTGATTTTGTGCATGATATTGATATAGCTGTTGGACGATTTTGCAAAAGCAGGAACCGGGCTTGCAACAACTGCGGAAAGCAGGAAGCACAGGGAAAGCAGGATACTGATGATTCTTCTTTTCTTTGACATTTTCTATAACCTCCATATATTGTGATAAAAAACAAGCTGTTGCAAATGCAACAGCTTGTTTTTTATTTAATTCATGTTAATAAATCTTATAAAGAACCATTAACATTTGTAAATTGCTGATTTACTGGAATTGTAATCAGAACCTTATTGTGTGTTCCATCTGCTCTAGTGTTTGTTAACTGAACAAATACTTCTACAGATGTCACATATGCTGTATTTCCAGCAACAGTACCATTTACCTTATGAACATCACTAGTACTAATTGTCTGTAATACACCATCATAAGTAATCTCCACATAGGTCTTGTTCTGAAGCGCAGATGTAACTGACTGGTTACCTAAGTCATTCTTCTTGACATTGATCTGAGCTGCAGTATCCTGAGTATCCTTTACTGTAAAGCTTCCAGATACAGCAACATCTCCAAGAGTACTTGTTGCATCATAAGTTCCGTCAGCTTTCTTTGTTTTAGCTTTAAATGTAGCTGTTACATAATATGTACCAGCAGCAAGATTCTTCTGGAAACTAGCGCCTGAAGCAGAAACTGTTTTAATAGTTAAGGTATTTCCACTCTGTGTATAATAATCAGATGAAACATCTTTTCCAGATGCATCTTTGACAGCATATGTTACAACAGAGCTTGTAGTAGCAGTTGCTGTAGGCTCTGATCCAGCATAGTTTCCAATAGCTGCACCATTAGCAGTTTCAACAACGTTTACAACTACATCGTATCCTGTATCAGTTGTAGTATCAGCCTTAACTGTTGTATCCATTTCAGTTGGAAGTGCAAGCTGATATGCCTGAACAGCAGCATTATCAACGAAATTAACTGTAAATGTTCTTACAATTGCTTTCTTATCAGCATCTTTCAATGTGATTTTGTAAGTATAAGTTCCAAGTTTTTTACCAGCAAATTTAGTTCCGTCAACAGATACAACTACTTTCTTTGTTCCTGACATAATAACATCAGTACCATATGCCAAAACAGGTGCTGTAGTTCCATCAGGACAAGCAAGAGCTTCTACCTTAGGCTGTTCTGAAGCAGAAGATGTGTTGATAGCCATATCCTCATTGTACTGGTCTTTAAGCTTAGCTTCGATAGTTTCACTTACAGCCTTACCAGACATTACAGTAACAGATGTTTTGTTTAAGTCAACAGTTGTTGCAGTAGCTTTTCCCTGAACCTGAACTGGTAATGAGAATACAACTTTTCCATCCTTCTTTACTAAGATATAAGTATCTCCAGCTGCTACACCCTTTACAGATGTACCAGTTGTCTTAATATTTGTAAGCTCAGCTGCATTTACAACTAACTTAGTAGGATCAGCAGTCTCTACTGTGTATCCAGCATAGCTGTCAATTTCCTTACCATTCTCATCAGTAATACGGAAGTATGCCTTCTTAGAAGCATCGCCAACCTTGATTGCTGTAACAGCCTTAAATGAAGATGCTGTCCATGTAGGAGCTGATGTTCCAAATGTTACTGCATAGTTGTATGAAACAGTAGAAGGATCAACTGCTGTAATTGTAGCTGTTTCCTCAATCTTACCGGTCTCTGTACCATCAGCTGCAAATGAACCTGTATGGTATGTAAGCTTAGCTACCATTGTATCGCCTACTGCTGGAAGATATACGTCGGATCCCTGTACATAACCCTTTGTAATTGTAAGAGCTGTTGTAACCTGACCCTTTGCAGAGTTAGCATTTGTTAAATCAAAGTATCCTAAAACAACACCCTTAGCATCCTTTGTAACAGCCTTTACTTCTGTCTTGATGCCAGCAGGTACTTCTGTCTTTGTAAGTGCAACGCCTGCAACAGTACCATCAGTTGCTGTAAATGCTGCGATAGATCCAGCATATTCTACAGAATACTCTTTTGCATCTGTCATTCCTGTGAATGTCTCGATAACATAAGTATTCTGAGTACCCTTCTTTAAGGAAACAGACTTAACAGCTACTGTAGCCTTTGTTGCTGTATTTGTAACCTTAACATCTCCGGCCTTGATATCCTTGGTATCGCCAACGATAGTAGCCTCGATCTTATTGTACTCTGTCTGACCAGCGCTCTTTACGATTGCTTTCTTTACTTCTACATCCTGAGTAGCTGTAGCAGTATCTTTACCAATCTTAAGTGTAGCTTTGATTGTAGCCTTACCAGCCTTAACACCCTTTACAGTTCCGTCTTCAGAAACTGTTGCGATTGTCTCATCACTGGATGTGTAAGTGATCTTAGCTCTTGAAGAAGCCTTCTTAGTTGTTGTTAACTTAGTTGTGCTTCCAACTGCTACTGCTGAATCTCCAGATAAAGCAACGCTTGCCTTAGCAACTTTCATTGTGTAAGTAAGTTTCTTTGTCTTTGCCTTAGCATTCTTCTTTGTAGAAGTCTTGTAAGTTACCTTAACCGTAACTTTAGCGGTACCTGGCTTAACACCTGTAACCTTGATCTTCTTTGCTGCTGTCTTCTTAACTTTTGCAACAGACTTCTTGTTGCTTGTTGCAGTTACTTTAACAGACTTCCAAGACTTTGGAGTTTTAACTGTAACTGTCTTGTAGCCCTCAGAATAAACTGTGGCTTTTTTTGCGCTAAGCTTTGCTGTAGAAGCTGCCTGTGCGTTTGTAGCAGGAACTGCTGTTACAACCATAGCTGCAGCGAGAGCAAAAGCTAACACTTTTTTGCTTGATTTCATGTTTTTTCCTCTCTTTCTTTTTGACTAACTTCCATCTCTTCTACTCGTTTAACCCTGCACGTTTAAGTTCCTTCATCTTCTCTTCCAAACCGCTGCGGACGATTCTTCCAATCCAATGTTCTCGCTAATTGCCTCCACTGACCTTCCTCGGTCTTACTGTTAAGTCCATCGTCAGTTTCATCTACAGACACATAAATCAAAATTGACCAGAAACTTTCGTGCATCAGACGTCGGCGTAGAGTGTGATATCAACGTTGATTGTCCAGCATCAAGATCAGCAAGCTGAAGTTCCGATGACTTATATTTCTAATATGTATCTGCAATTGTAAGGTCTGTCTGGAATAACTTCCAGTTTCCATAGCCTCGATAGTAGTTCATCGCTAGTCGTACTATTTATAGTACACTTTTAACTACTCTACGTGCATATCATACACCAAGTATTGTATCTTTGCAACACCAAAATTACATTTTATTGAAAAAATTCTTTAATATTTTCTTAAGCATTTAAGAGTTTTTTCACTTTTTTCTATTATTAAAACTATTTCACGCGTAGTTCGAGTGAAACTACGCGTGAAGATAAACAATTCTATTTAAAGTAAGCAACTCCGGATTCGAAGATCTTCATATCCTGCTCTCCGTAAATGTTCATGGCAACGGCCTCACCGCGGCGCTCGCTGTGTGCCATCTTTCCGAGTACACGTCCATCCGGACTGGTGATACCCTCGATCGCCATGTACGAACCATTGACATTCCACTCTTCATCCATGGTTGGCTCGCCGGCTTCATTGACATACTGGGTGGCAACCTGTCCGTTTGCAAAAAGCTTGTCCAGCCATTCCTTCGGAGCTACGAAACGTCCCTCTCCATGGGATGCCGGGTTGCAGTATGTTGCACCAAGCTTTGCCTGCTGCAGCCATGGGGATTTGTTTGTTACGACCTTGGTATATACCATCTTGCTGATGTGGCGGTTGATAGTGTTGTAGGTCAGTGTCGGGGAATCCGCACTCTGTGCCTGGATCTGTCCGTAAGGAACAAGTCCCAGTTTGATCAGCGCCTGGAATCCGTTGCAGATACCAAGTGCCAGTCCGTCACGTTCTGACAGCAGTTTGTTGACTGCCTCTGTCATCTTTGCATTCCGGAATGCTGTTGCAAAGAACTTTGCAGATCCTTCCGGTTCATCTCCTGCGGAGAATCCACCCGGGAACATGATGATCTGTGACTGGTTGATTGCCTTGACAAATTCATCGACAGAATCACGGATGTCTGCTGCACTCAGATTCTTGAATACTTTTACAATTGTATTGGCACCTGCACGCTCAAACGCTTTCGCACTGTCGTACTCGCAGTTTGTTCCAGGAAATACCGGAATGAATACGGTCGGTTTTGCGACTTTGTTTTTGCATACATAAATGTTCTTTGTATCGTATACGTCACTCTGTACTTTTTCTTTATCCTCGGTTGCGCGGGTTGGGAATACACGCTCGAGTGTTCCCTGCCATGCATCGAGTGCTTCATCCATGGAAAGAGCCATGTCTTTGTATACGAATTTCTGTGCGTCGTTGACTTCTCCGACAACGACTGCGGATGCTTCTTTTATAATAGGAAGAAACTCTTCTTTTACTTCTGCAACAATATTACCGAATCCCGGTGCAAATAAGGTTTCTGCAGTCACATCATCGGCGATGGTTACACCTAATTTGTTACCGAATGCCATCTTGCTGACTGCTGCTGCCAGACCTTTTCCGTCAAGTGCATAGGCACTGCGGATTGCTCCCTTGCCGATCAGCTCATGAATCTTGTCATACAGTTTCATCACCTGCTCATATACCGGCAGATCGTACGCGTTCTTTTCGATCGTAAAGAGTACCAGCTTATCTCCTGCTTCTTTCAGTTCCGGTGTGATGACATCTTTTTCTCTTGCCACATCGACTGCGAAAGAAACCAGTGTCGGAGGCACGTCAATATCGTTGAAGGTTCCGGACATGGAATCTTTTCCACCGATGGACGGCAGTCCAAAACCGATCTGTGCGTTAAATGCACCGAGCAGTGCTGCAAACGGCTGGCTCCATCTCTTTGGATCTTCGTTCATTCTGCGGAAATACTCCTGGAAGGTGAAGCGTACTTTCTTGTAGTCACCACCGGCGGTCACGATACGGGAAAGGGATTCCAGTACGGCATATACCGATCCGTGGTATGGACTCCAGGAGGATAAGTACGGATCAAATCCGTAGGACATCATGGTTACGGTATCGCATTTTCCTTTCAGAACTGGAAGTTTGGCAACCATGCTCTGTGTTTCGGTCAGCTGATAGCGGCCGCCGTATGGCATGTAGACACTTCCCGCACCGATGGAACCGTCAAACATCTCGACAAGTCCCTTCTGGGAACATACATTAAGATCCGCAAGCATGGCAAGCCATGCTGATTTGTTGTCGTTTTTCTGTAATGCATCTGCAACTTTCGGAAGTTCGATCTTTTTAAAGAAGTTGTCTTCCTCTTTTGGCATCTCGACTTCGACATCTGCTTCCTGATGCGCACCGTTGGTATCGAGAAATGCACGGGAAATATTGACAATGTCTTTTCCTCTCCACTCTAAGATCAGTCTCGGCTCCTCGGTAACAACTGCCACCTCGATTGCTTCAAGGTTTTCTTCTTTTGCATAAGCAAGGAACTGCTCGACATCCTGCGGAGCGACAACGACTGCCATACGCTCCTGGGACTCGGAGATTGCAATCTCTGTTCCGTCCAGACCGGCATATTTCTTCGGTACTTTGTCCAGATTCACGCGCAGTCCGTCTGCAAGCTCACCGATTGCTACGGACACACCGCCGGCACCGAAATCGTTACATTTTTTAATGATATGGCTGACTTCTTCCCTGCGGAACAGACGCTGCAGTTTACGCTCAGTCGGTGCATTACCTTTCTGTACCTCGGCACCACATACAGACGTAGACTGTGTGTTATGTGCCTTGGAAGATCCGGTTGCTCCACCGATACCGTCACGTCCGGTACGTCCGCCCAGAAGGATAATCTTATCTCCCGGATCAGAGGTCAGTCTCTGTACGGCACGTCTCGGTGCGGCACCCATGACAGCACCGATCTCCATACGTTTTGCTACATAATCCGGATGGTAAACTTCTTTGACATATCCGGTTGCCAGTCCGATCTGATTTCCATAAGAGCTGTAACCTCTGGCTGCCTCGCGCACGATCTTCTTCTGTGGCAGCTTACCCTCAATCGTATCTTTTACAGATACGGTCGGATCTGCGGCTCCGGTCACACGCATTGCCTGATACACATAAGTTCTTCCGGAAAGCGGATCACGGATGGCTCCGCCTAAACAGGTAGCAGCACCACCGAACGGCTCAATCTCGGTCGGATGGTTATGTGTCTCATTCTTAAAGTTTACAAGCCACTCCTCTGTCTTTCCATCTACATCCACCGGTACCACGATGGAACATGCATTGATCTCGTCAGATTCTTCCTGATCTGCAAGTTTTCCTTCTTTTTTCAGACGTTTCATGGCAAGCAGTGCCAGATCCATCAGGCAGACAAACTTGTCATCGCGTCCCGCATACAGTTTCTTGTGGGTATCCAGATATTCTTCGTAAGTCTTTTTGATTGGTGCCTGGTAAAATCCTTCATCAAACTTCACATTTTTAAGTTCTGTCGAAAAGGTGGTATGACGGCAATGGTCACTCCAGTAAGTATCAAGCACGCGGATCTCTGTCACGGACGGATTCCGCTTCTCGGTATTTTTGAAGTAATTCTGGATATGTAAGAAATCCTTAAAGGTCATGGCAAGATTTAAAGAGCTGTACAGTTCCTTTAAGTGTGCTTCTGCCATGTCGATAAATCCGTCGAAAACTGCCACGTCTGCCGGCTCATCGAAATTCTGTACGAGGGTATCCGGCTTGTCCATACCGGTCTCACGGGAATCTACCGGATTGATACAGTACTTTTTGATCGCCTCTAACTCATCCTCTGTGATGTCACCCTTGATCACATAGGTCGTCGCGCTGCGGATGATCGGCTCCTCATCCTCATTTAAAAGCTTCACGCACTGCTCTGCGGAATCCGCTCTCTGGTCGAACTGTCCCGGCAGGAATTCTACGGAAAATACGTTTCCGCCTTCTGCGTCAAAGTTCTCCTCATAAATATCATCCACTGGCGGCTCGGAAAATACCGTCTGCAATGCCTTCTGGTAAGTGGCATCCGATACATTTTCCACATCATAACGGATCAGAACACGCACCTGATCTGCAGCGATTCCGAGATAATGCTTTACCTCATGTTTTAATTCTTTTGCCTTTACGGCAAAATCCGGTTTCTTTTCTACGTACACACGACGTACATTGCCCATTGGATTTACCTCCTTCTTTTGCGAAACGGAATGCCCCCTGCATTTGGGGGCATTCTATTGATCTTTATGTTATTGTATCATGGGTTGACAATTAAGTAAAATTAATATCGCTTACGATATCTATTACCTGTTCTTATGAAATTACTGTACGGTAATTGCACTGTCCGTTACAACGCCCGGAGTGTCCGGTTCCGGCTGATCCGGCTGATCGGTACCCGGGTTTGGATTTACAAAATTAATCTTTACTTTCAGCTTTCTGGATTTATTTCCTGCCGTATCTTTGGCATATACGGTCACGCTATAAGTTCCATAGGTTCCTCTTTCCATAGCGGTAACTGCCTTATGTGCTTCTCTGGCATCCACGAAAACATATTTTGACGCAAGTTTTTTGCCCAGATCTTTTGCCACTACATCTGCCTTAATTGCAGAAACCAGTTTTTCTTTGGAAACGGCTTTATTGTAGGTCAGTGTCTTTCGCTTCAGGCTGATGGATGGTGCTTTCGTATCTTTTACGGTAATTACGATGCTCTTTTGGGTCTTGTTTCCTTTGGCATCTTTTGCGGTGTATGTAATCTTATATTTTCCGGTCTTTGCCGCATTGACTTTTCCGGAAACGGTAAATTTAAGTGTCTTACCTCTGTAATCGGTAGCTTTCACACCCTTTTTCAGATCTACTTTGCTGTTTGTTCTCTCGATGGTTTTATTCTTGATTCCCTTAATCGTCGGACGGAGTTTCAGCCATGGATTTCTCGGATCCGGATCGGTTGGATCCCATCCGCGGTATGGGCTGTTTACATCGATGCGGACCGGAGTTGGCTTTCCGAGTGGTCCCGGATCTTTGCTGTCATAGATGGTTACTTTGGTTCCTACCGGGCAGTTGTCATAGATCCACTTGGCATCTTCCACATTCAGACGGACACATCCGTGGGATGCCGTCTGTCCCAGACGGTTATAAGAATTGTATGCCAGCCTGCTCGGATCCTGTGAACTGTAAAACACAGAGTGGAACAGCACACCACCGTGAATACGGCTGCAATACTGTCCGTACACACCGCCCATAAGTGTATGCCAGCGGTATTTTGCCGGAATCGAAAATGTTCCTGTCGGGGTGGCATTGTTGACACCGACAGAGCAGGCAAATGCTTTGACCGGTTTGGTATATTTGCCTTTGGAATCAAGTGCATATACGGTCACACAGTTCTGCTGACGATTGATTTTAATGTAATATGGCAGTTTTGCTGCCTGAGTTGTAACGGGTGTTCCTGCGAACACAAGCAGCATGAGTGCCGCCATCAATCCGCATAAGGTTTTCAAAATTCCCTTTTTCATGATAATCTCCTTTTCTCTCCTTTGTGAAAGGTATATAATATATCCTATACTATACTATACTACTGAGGATATGATCGATGGATATCAATTATGAATTATACAAGGTTTTCTATTATGTTGCAAGCTCTCTCTCATTTTCGGATGCAAGTAAGAAGCTGTTTATCTCCCAGTCAGCGGTAAGCCAGTCTATCAAAACATTAGAGCGCAAGCTGGGACAGCCGCTTTTTATCCGCAGCACAAAAAAAGTGCAGCTGACTCCTGCCGGTGCTCTGCTTCTGAAACATGTGGAACCTGCCATGAATCTAATCTCACGCGGCGAAAGCCAGCTTTTAGAATCCGGCTCTCTTGGTTTAGGACAGCTGCATATCGGTGCCAGCGACACGATCTGCCGCTATTTTCTTCTGCCGTATCTGCAGAAATTCCATCGGAAATTCCCGGATGTTCCGATTAAAATCACCAATGCCAGCTCGATGGGCTGTGTAGACCTGTTAGAGCAGCGCCGGGTAGATCTGATTATCACAAATTTTCCAAACCCGCATCTGAATCCTTCCTATATTCAGAAAACGGTTGGCTCTTTCTCGGATGTGTTCGTCGCCAATCCGGCATATTTTGATCTGGCGGACCGCATCGTTCCTTTCTCGGAGCTTGGCACCTATCCGCTCATGATGTTAGACCGCAAGAGCACAACGAGTGAGTTTCTGCACCACATTTTCCTGCAGCATCAGCTGGAACTGCTGCCTCAGGTAGAGCTCAGCAGCAACGATCTGCTCATTGACATGGCTCGCATCGGTCTTGGAATTGCTTTTATCCCGGATTTTTGTCTGAAACACAAGCCGGAGGATCTCTTTCTCGTCCACACGCAGGAAACGATCCCGCAGCGGCAGCTGGTGGCTTCGTTAAACCCTACCCTTCCGGTTTCTGCCTCCACCGAAGAGTTTTTAAAGCTCCTCCCGGACGTCTGACCAGAACCGGCTCACTTCTTCCCGCAGCTGCGGCAGACCACAGACGCTTCTCTTTTCCCATTCTCTCGGAAAAAGCGCTCCGTATTCGCGCTGCAGGAAACGTTCATCCAGCAGAAGGATCACGCCGCGGTCCTCGCTGGTCCGGATCACGCGCCCTGCTGCCTGCAGGACTTTGTTCATTCCCGGATAGCGGAACGCATAGTCAAATCCGGACAATCCCCGCTCATCATAATAATTCTTTAAAATTTCACGTTCATCGCTGACCTGCGGAAGTCCGGTTCCCACGATGATGGCACCGATCAGCCGGTCGTTTTTCAGATCAATGCCTTCCCCGAAAATTCCACCCATCACACAGAACGCAACGAGTGTCCCCTGGCGCTCTTTTTCAAATTCTTCCAAAAACGCTTCTCTTTCGTGTTCTTTCATATTAGCATGCTGCATCAGAATCTCGCACGAATCGGCCGCCTTCCCGGCAAAGACCTCATATACATCCTGCATCAGCCGGTAAGACGGGAAAAACACCATGTAATTTCCCTGCTGTGCTTCTGTGACTGCACCGATATAGTCCGCGATTTTTTCGTATTCTTTTCTGTTCCTCCGCGTATATTTTGTGCTCACATCCCGGCCAAATGCGAGAAGTCTCTGTGTCTGGGCAAACGTACTCTGCGCATAAATGGCATAGTTATCCTCGTCCGTGGAAAGTAGCCGCTTGTAGTATCCGATCGGCAGGAGCGTTGCGGAGAAAAAGATCGTAGAATTGCTTTTATCGATGCATTTCTGCAGATTGACCGACGGATCTACGCAAAAGAGCCGGATCCGGAACTGGCCTTCCTCCGTCATCTGGCTGTAGATCACGTAATGGTCATCCACCAGATCATAGATATTCAGGAAATTGCGCAGCGCAAAGTAAAAATCCAGCACCGTTTTCTTCTCCGGAAATTCCCGCGGTTTTTCCCAAAATTCATCCATCTGGGAGGCCAGCCGCATAAGGTGGAAGGTCAACGTTCCCACACTGTCCAGAATCTGGTAGTGCTCACACTCACGTTTCATTTCCAGCATGGCTTTGTTGCATTTGTCCAGGATACGGCAGATCGTACGGCTGTGCGCTTTCATGATCCGCTTCACTGCAAGCACATCTTCTTTGTACAGATCGGCACTGTACATCTCCCTGCTGCGATCCACGAGGTTATGTGCCTCATCCACCAGGAACAGATAGTCTCCCTTTATCCCCTCCTGAAAAAAGCGTTTCAGATATACATTCGGATCGAATACGTAATTGTAATCACAGACAATATTGTCCGCCCAGGTTGCCACATCCAGACTCATCTCAAACGGGCACACCTGATATTCTTTCGCCTGCGCTAAAACTTCCTCTCTGGTAAACAGGTTGGATTTCTGCAAGAGATCAAACACCGCATCGTTCACCCGGTCAAAATGTCCCTTTGCATATGGACAGTTTACCGGGTTGCAGTCCATCTCTTCACACAGGCAGAGTTTTTCTTTTGCTGTAATCTGGATCACTTTGGCACGATAGCCCTGTTCTTCCAGCAGTGCGAACGTTTCTTTTGCCACAGTTGCTGTGATGGTCTTTGCCGTGAGATAAAAGATCCGGTCTGCCAGCCCTTCTCCCACTGCTTTTACCGCCGGAAAGATTGTGGAAATTGTTTTGCCCACACCGGTCGGTGCTTCGATAAACAGATTCTTTCCCCGCAAAATTGTACGATAAACATCTGCAACCAGCTTCTTTTGCCCTTCCCGGTACGGAAATGGAAACTCCAGTCCATGAATGCTCTCCTGCCGCTGTTTTTTCCATGCAATCTGCCAGTCCGCCCATTTCCGATAATCTTCGATCAGATGGCCAAACCACACGGTCAGTGTCTCATAATCGAAAATTTCCCGGAAATACCGAATTTCTTCCGTATCCAGATTGCAGTAGGTCATCTGCACGCCGATCCGCTCCAGACGGTTCTGTTTCGCATAGATATACGCATAGCACATTGCCTGGGCTTTATGCACGTAGACCGGCTGTTCCATTGCCGCAACGTTTCTATATACACCCTTGATCTCATCGATGAAGCTGATTTCTTCTTCCGGAGGGATTTCCGCCGCAAACTCCATCTCCGGTTGCAGCACAGACTCCGTCGCAGCCGGCAGATCCGGCTGAAATTTTCCATAGACGATTCCGTCTGCACGTCCTTCCACGACCAGTACGTAATCGTTGGCTTTCCATTCAATTTTCAGCGGTACTTCCGCCTGGTAGGAGGTGTCCATGCTTTTTTGAATTTTCCGGTGGATACGGCTGCCTTCCATCATGGCCTCTGCACTCGCCAGCTTTCCGGCACGATTATCGATATCTCCTGCCCGGAAAATAAACTCTACCAGATTTCTCACAGATATATGTAATTCCTGCATGTACACTTCCTTTCTCCCGCGGGTATTTTCCTGTTGTATGAAGCGGGTTTTTATTTGTTCCATTATTTTACAATAAAAAGCCCCGCTCCGGAATACGGAGCGGGACTTAAAGTTCCATAGTCACGATATTATAATTGTATTATGCCACTGCAAATTTAGCAACTACGTTTTCGAAATTTTCATTCTTTCCACCGTAGCAAACCTGAAGATTCTTTTTTACACCAAGTCCAATCATACCAAGCAATGACTTTGCATCAATGAATGTTCTGTCACATTTTACATCAATATCAAAATCACAACCACCCGCTGCACGTACAAAATCCTTAACTTCATCCATATCTGATAACCGAATTACTTTAACAGTTTCATACATAATCCAACACCTCTTTCTACCTTTAAACAACATACTTTTATTATCATCCCCAAGTTTAGAAAAGATTATGCCACTTTTTTTCTCATCTGTCAAAGTTGTGCAAACTTCGCATTTCTCCGGTTTTTCCTGCATAATGACGGTAATCGCGCAACCGTTTCCATCAGATTCTTACCGTTTTTTTTCGTGTATTTATATTTATACCTGCTATCTTATGCAATTTCTCCAAAAAATTGCCTTTCCAATGACCAAAACAAGCATTTTTTGATGAAAACTATTTTTATCAAAGTGGTTTCCCACTTTTTTTCAGAATATCCACATATAATTCTCCGATCGGACTGACCTTTATCCCCTTGTGCCGGATATAGCCGATCCGCATCTTTTCGCTCTCTGCCAGCGGCACTGCCGCATAATCATTACCGTTTAATTCTTCACAGATAATCCCGGAACAGAGTGTATAACCATTCAGACCAACCATCAGATTCAGCATGGTCGCCCGGTCATCCGCATGGATCATCTTCTTATATTCATAGGTACTTTTCATCTCTTCGGCAAAATAAAAGGAATTATTTTTCCCCTGTTCGAACACCAGACATGGATATTCCTGCAGTTCTTTCATGGAAATTACATCCCTTTGTGCCAGCGGATGTCCCTTCCACAGATATACATAGGTGTCACAGGTAAACAGTTCTTCAAAAATCACATCATTTTCCCTGAAAAGTTTCTGGAGTACTGCTTCATTAAATTTGCTCAGGAAAAGAATCCCCAACTCACTTTTCATGTTACGCACATTTTCGATTACCTGATTCGTCTGTGTCTCATGCACGGCAAATTCATATTCTTCCATTCCGACAGCCTTTACGACTTCCACAAATGCCTTGACCGCAAAGGTATAATGCTGCATGGACACAGAAAATTTCTTTTTGGATGCAGACGAAATATAACGGGATTCCAGCAAATGATACTGCTCCACGACCTGCTTGGCATATCCGATAAATTCCTCTCCCTCCGGTGTGAGCACGATTCCCCGGTTGGACCGGATAAAAATGGTGATTCCTGCTTCTTCTTCCAGTTCGCGCACAACCGCAGACAGATTGGGCTGTGAGACAAACAGTTTTCGGGATGCTTCGTTCATGGAGCGGCTTTCTGCAATCGTAATTACCTGATGTAACTGCTGTAGGGTCATAGGTCTTACCTCTTTTCCTTAAGCAAATGATCTGTTATATACCGGACAAGGATCTGAAGTATCCATGCAATCACAATGGAACTGCATACCAGCACCAGTTCGTAACGCAGACGGCATGTATGAAATGCTGCTCCCTTCATAAATTTTCGTATGGTAACATGTACCAGATACAATTCCAGCGAATGAGCACCAAACCATTCCAGTATTCTTATAACCGGGCGCATAGATAACTGGGAAAAGATCCAGGCAATTCCCGCACAACATGAGATATTAAAAATTCCGGTCACATACCTTGCAAAAATAGGAGATCCACTTGGAAGCATGGTGAGCAAATAGCCGGATAACGCAAAAAGAATCAACCATTTCCAATAACTTTCCCTTTTTTCATAACTGGATCTGCCATAAAAACAGCCCGCTATAAAAACAGGCAGACGAAGCAAAGCAATATTTACATTTCCAAACACCTCTTTCTCATATAATGCAATTACAAGTGCCAATACGGTAACAGCACTTACCATGGAAATCAGCCGGATCTCTCCATCTATTGCGTCCCGTGCGCTATCCACAATCTGAAAGATATAGGGATAAATCAAATAGCATAACAGCATAAGTCCAATATACCAGTAAAGCCTGTCTCCATCACTAAAAAATGTGATAAATGTGAAGTCTTTTATGGCTTCTCCCCATCCTGTTTTATCTCCACAGACATCCAGTAAAATATAAGAGGGTACGGCTACGATGCAATAAGGAATCAGAATTCTTTTTAATCTTCTTATGTAAAAACTTCTAACATCTGATCTTTTTTTCATGGAATAATATAACCCCAGACCAGAAAAGAATAAAAATGCATCCACACTTGATGATGAAATATATCTCCAAAAGAAGGAAATCCAGCCACTAAAATGATAGGAGTAATAATGACAGTCATCCGTAAAATGAAAAACTATAATCAATATGATGGATATTCCCATTAACGCACCCCGATATTGCGAAAGCACGCTATTACTTGTTTTTCTCATATATATTCTCCTCTATAAAAATTTAATTTAAATTACTATAAATAAAAAAACACCTAAACAGGTGTTTTTAAAGAGCAGGGGATGAGAGAATCGAACTCCCACCAAAGGTTTTGGAGACCCCTATCATACC